>Ga0335072_10000850_pt1 | contig 53754 bp, 40 predicted proteins | sample Lox_Sample_21_FD_206725 | JGI IMG/M metagenome (GOLD analysis project Ga0335072, IMG submission 206725) | Soil microbial communities from Loxahatchee National Wildlife Refuge, Florida, United States - Lox_Sample_2.1 | ecosystem: Environmental > Terrestrial > Soil > Wetlands | place: USA...
GAGAAGGCCACGGCCCAGACGTTAGAGCTATGCCCCTTGAGCGTCTGCAATAGCGCTCCCGAGCCTGCGTCCCAGAGCCTGACGGTCGAGTCAAACGAAGCGGACGCTAGCAGCTTGCCGTCCGGCGAGAAGGTTACGGCCGTGACGTAGGAGCTATGCCCCTCGAGCGTCTGCATTAAGGCGCTCCAATCCATTTGGACATCAGGCAATCTTCGCATCCAGCGAAGCACATGATCCTCAAAATGCTTTCTCACTATACTCTTCACTGGTGCAAAAATAAGCGCACTATAGTATATCTGGAGGGGAGCCTGCTCGACCGCTGACCGGCTGTATAGGGCGAACCGCTTCATATCATGGATGAAAGCGGATAAGCGGGGACATTCGTATTTCTGAATGATAAGTCAGCTGAATGTTCGTACTATGCGGGAAGTTGGCTTACAAGGGCAATGGACTCCAAAGAGGTGATCGCAAGAATCCCTTCAGAGATCTTCCGTATCCAGCTCAGCGCCTCAAGCCAATGGAGGAGATGCATCTCTAGAAACTGGTGGACTAGATCGTTGTCGTAAAGCTGAGCACCACTCTTCTGGAGATGGTCAATCCAGTAGAGACATGCATACTGAACCTCCGGAGAAAGACATTGCTCTACTTGGTTGTTCTCGATATCAGTCACGAGTGCACCGGGAGTGCCCAGGTCATAGATATCTTGCTTGAGAGAGTTAGACATAAGCCGTATGCAGTTGGCGGCTAAGGTCTGATGGGCTTGCTTCTCGTCCACCCAGAAGTTTGAATCTGCACATCTCTTTTCATCGAAGAGGAAGTCGCGAAATGAAGGATGTTGTAGTCGAATTGGTTGAGCTCGTTCTTCTGGAATGGCTAAGATAGAATGCAAGTCGTTTAGTCTACGAATCACCTCTTCTCTACGTACATGGAGTACGCCGGCCAAGGAGGAGGTGGACAGAGGAGAGAACAGGACAGTAATGGTTCCAATGGTTGTCTTTAATAGCTTATACCACCTTTTTTTCTCTTGTTTTTTGTAGTTGCGAGCGGAATTTCGAAGGACCGTAAGGTAAAGTTTGTTAAGGTGCTCTTCTGGTGCAACTGCAGGATCATCATTGCTGTCGTCATCTGTCGCGGAGTCATCTGTAAAAAATTCGTCCATAGAGCTATCCTTGAGGATTATAGATAGTCGATCGGTAGCAAAGTTTCTCCCTTCACGAATGAAGCGACAGGCAGTTGCGGCCCAAATGAATAGGCCGCTTGCACGCTGGACTAGACGTTGAATGGCCTCTGCGCCTGGCCAGCCAGCTTCAAGAGAATTTTCTTGACCGATGAGTGCTAGGTCATGTGCAAGGAAAAGAGAGATGTCATGGCTAATAATCGACGGGGATATGTTGTGGAGGACAAAGTCCTGATGTTCGGCATCCGATATTTGGCAGAGTCCATATCGAATCGGAATTTCTGGTCTACTCGTCAAAAAGACTTGTAGCTTGACTGTCCTCAACGACCCAGCTTCTGCTAGGAGGCGTAGAATGACTCGAATGTCGTTATCGTTGCTGCACTCGTCAAGAGCATCAACCACAAGAATATACGAGGGCTGGCAAGATCTGCCGTCTAGCTTCGATAGCGGACCAAGAATGAGCTGACGCCACTGGTCGTAGAGAGACTGGCTTGCAATGTTGCTATGCGCCGCGATAGCTTCACAAATATGCCGAGAGAGGGTGGCTACGTTTCTTGCAAGCTGCACAGCAATGCTTGTGAAAAACTTACCGGCATGGCCAACATCTCCACCCCCTTTTGAGAAGAAGAAGCTGGCTCCGAGACGGCCACGCTCAGAATACGTGCGGGCAACAGTACGAGCAATCGTCGACTTTCCCGTGCCGGCCAAGCCGTTCAGCCAGAAAATGCACCTCTTGTCTTGTCTAGCAGTCCAGTTGTATATCTCGTGAAGGACGTCGACGCGGGTATGCTCAAGACAAATGGGTTCGTGTTGCCTGGAGTGGGAATTAAATGGCGCCTCAACAGCGTACGGTAGACGATCGAGTCCTGAGTTGACGGTTAGCGCTCGTCCTGACTGCCGTGTTGGATGATGACCGGAGTAGTGTGCGTACATACCCCTTGAAGGCTTGTCGATCTCGTCCCGGAGCCGGGTAAAGGCATTATCTCTCCCTTCGCCATAGATAAGCGGCATATAGACGTTGAATATGCCTAGTAGCGAGTACGCCTCGTCTTCTTTGCGCGTAGTCTGGCGGTTTTTTGCCCATGCCAATCGCTCATCGACGCTGAACTGAGACAGAGGGGTTCCTTGAAGTGCTGAAAGAGCAATTCCTGTTATCTCATGAATTTGTCTCTCCAGAGTTCTCTTATCACCTAGTCGCCTGCCTTTTCGGGAGAAGAATTCAACCGAACCTGGGGCAAGAAGTTCTTGAAGGGTCCAACCCCGGGTAAACCATCTACTTTCCCGAAAATCCAACTCCCAGCGCAGCTGGTTGAGCTCGTCATTGGCGTCAAAGGCAGCCCGCGGAACATCCGATAGATAGACGTAGCACTTGACTGCATTCTGGTACCAGCGAAACATGGAGTTGATAGCCTCCGAGAGCTCGGTGTTGTTTGATTTGTTGATGCAACAGGTATCCACCCAAAAGTATTGCAAGTCATCGTGTCTGGCTTGTTCTCCGCAGAACCGGATCTTGTCGTAGCCAGTCTTGTGCTTGCTAGTGCCATTCATCAGGTCTTCGAAGGTAACCTCCTCAGTATCCGCTCCCCATGTGTGCGACAGTATCGCATACCGGGGAACATCATCGCGAAGGAAGTCCTTGGTTAGGCTGAAGTCGCCAGCGTTGTTGCGTTCTAAGAGACGCATTGAACCAAAACTTTGGGAGAGTGTTGGAAGTCGATGCCAAGATGAAGTGAACACATCGTCTTACACCGAGCAACCGAGAACTACGAATGTTGGCTGGCGGACGTAAGAGAGTGGTTAGTTATGCGTTAAAAATCGCGCCCTGACTTCCTACACGTGATTGCACTTTTTGTCCTTATACCCCGCCGTAGGGGTGGCAATGGCCCGCACGGTCAGAGTGTGATGTGTGAAATCCTACCTTGGATCTTAACGAAAATCTAATATTACGCGAGATAGAATCTTCAGAGAACCGTCAACGAATGTAAACCCATTTCCAATGGACATCTATGCTGAGGGAGGGGCAAATGAATCAGATGTGTTCCGGCCCGTGCACCAACATGACCATTAGTCAACAGGATTCGGCGTATTAGCTATGGGGCGAGCCTGTTGCTCAGCATACGTAAGGATACACTGTGTTGTAAGCGGCCTATCCCGTCGGGCGACAGGCTAGTTAGTCAACAGGTCGGCCCTATATGCCAACAAGAGGTCGACGGTGAGGCCGATTCTGATGTCGCCGGCGAGTCTGTCATTGTCTTTGATATTGCCGACGAGGTCTACAGCCTATAAGCCCGCCTATGTGATCGCCTACCAACGCCTGAGGGAGCGACCTTTTAGGCGGGCTTAAGATAAATTACGGCCTGTTACTTAGCCAACTAGCTCGTTGATCACTCGGCCTGGCCGATATACGAACAGTATTAAGGGTCGTTAAGGCCGGCCGAATATGAAACAGGCTGGTTCGTTAGTCAACGGGATTTGTTGAGGGTTGGGCCGGAACAGATACGCGTTTATTACTTGAAGATAGGGATGCCACAGGAGAAGACTTCCAAGGATCAGCGAAGACTAACAGGCTGGGTTGAATGACCTGATCCATGCCCTTACCACATCTCTAGCTCTCCCCATTTTCCCTTCCCTTTTCGCAACATTTCCATCCGTTATTGGATTGACAAAAGCCCCCCGGCTTACGCGCATTCGCCACTCTCACAGTCTCTAATGAGCCTCCACTGCAAGCAAATTAGCATTCTCCCGCGGTCCCTTGCCGAGACACGGACTTAGGGCATGTCGTATGGTTTTACCTCTTTTCCAGCTCCGACGGGGCTGCTATGTTCCCTTGTTTTACATCGTCAAGGTTGGCCCCTTACTCCTGTCTCCTCTTTTGTAATGGGTTGCTCTACCGCCGCTGTGGCTGTTGTCTCCTCAAGCTTCCTCTTCTGGGCCTTCTTTTCCTCCTTCAATGCCTCGATTTCCTTCTCCAACGCATCTTTTTGCTTAAAAAGCTGGCTGTATTCGTGTTTCTACATAGAAAGCAAATCCGCTTCGTTAGCAGTCTTTCCACTATACAGCATTTCTGGACAGGAAGCGGATATGTTTATCCACCAGTGGGCGCGGACCACGATTTTAAGCTCTGCGTCAAGGAATTCGCAGTGCTCGAGAAGGTCATCAAAAGCTTCGAACAGGCTTCGCTCTTCGAACTTATAAATTTCACCCGCCTCGAGCCTCGACACTTGCCAGCGTAAGTGTTCCCTGTATCCTTCGAGGTCATCGATGGGCGGATCATGGACGTCATGATCGGGGGAGTACGACATGATGATCAAGTTCTATAACGAGGTGGGAGGAAGAGAGGATTGAGTTAGGGACTAGGTGGGAGTCGAATAAATTTCACTGTTTACCGATAATTAAGCAAGTGAAAACATTTCCTCTTTTTTGGTGCCAAGGCTTCTGCCTGTGTGTCCCTTGAACTCCACTCTGGGACCCAACCTCCTCCACCCAAAAGAGAAATGGAGAAGACGTGGGAATTGACGCTTCCCTTGGGGCCTAGGTTGATGGTGTTGTCTTTGGTTCGTGACTTAACCAGTACAAACCCGCCAGCATGCGAATTAGACAGGCTTAGCTATGTTAATTGCTGAGATTCAGTACAGGGACCACAAGCTATGGATGGAGTGTCTTATTGAGCACCGCACTCCACAGCTTTTCCCCTCTTACGCTTAATGAATTTAGAGGGAAGCTATGGAAACTTGCAGTCATCTTGATCTTTGAGCAGCTCGACGCAGGTAATTGCCAACGTTCTCTAATATTTAGCTACCCCCTCGATCAACATTGTGGCAAAGCCCTAATCATCACCCTCAGAAATGGTCCTCGGCATCATGACCGCCGTCGCAGGTCGGGGCCACTGGGGTCCTCGCTGGGGAAGGCATCTCCGTAGACCTCCCAGGACATGGTAAGTCTTTTGTTGATAAGTTATTCTGCAGATAGGGGTGCTCGGTGGTATGAGGTGGGGGTAGTTAGCTGCCACCGAATGGTTCCGGTCATCGCAGCCTGCCCAACCATAGTCGGCACGACTGAATCAGTCTACCAGAGCCAACGCAAGAACACCAGGAAGCGGCACCGAGGTGCAAAGACAAACCTCGTCATATCATGTTCCAATAGCGAGATCGACGGGTGTCCGGTGGTATTGTGCGATTGAGGGTGCGTGACCTTCAATCCTAGAGGCGAGACGCTTGTACTGACCGAAGAACTAGCTATTCGTTGCTATGCGCATAGCTAGGGGCAGTAACGACAAAGCCTCTGCAGACAATCCATTCCCCGACTACCTCCTACCTTACCCTGAGCAGGACCGGCGCAAGTGCGAATGGCTCGTCTCGACGATCAGTGATCCCCCCGGCCCCCCCAGCAGCTGAATTGGATCTTTGCTGACCAGGCAAGTCATGCTCTTTGCTATGTTCCAAAACTGGAATCTCAGGATCACATCGTTGGGCCGCGGAACTGCATGCGGATAGACACGCGGCTCACTTTGGAGGGATGGGAGGGCTTTTATGGCCGTCGAAGAAGTGGAATACGAAGATGAACGGGACGAAAGAGACAGCAAGGGTGAAGGCTGGGACGAAGACGGAGAGCGGAAACCCTAGGCGTTGTATTTTGACCAAGGCAGTGATGGGGGTGACAACGAAAATTAAAGAATGGAGGATATTCGAAGTTAGCCTCATACGGAAGGAGAGAAGGAAAGCGAAAACGACGAGGGAGATTGAATCTCCGATTTTGCTTGTAAATTCTCCGGAACTCCAATGCTTAAGACATGCCAGGTTGCATCATCGAAGATACCATCCCAGACGAACGCTATTCAGATATATTGTTCGTCTTGACAAAGCCGTCGCCGCTCTCACTCCTGCCTTGCACAGTACCATTCCTCCCTTCCCCGGCTTGTCGCTCATGCGCCCTCTTCTAACCGGCATGCTTCGCTGGATCAAACACATATGTCGGAAAGTTCAAAAGCAAAGTCCGCTTCAAAATGGTCGGCAGCGGTGCGTACAATTGCGGTGGAAGCGAATCAAAATGCTGGTTCGCTCAGTCCACTGTTTGTATAGCTCCCATCCCCGTCCGCTCTCGTACCACTTCTTCGCGCCAGGCCGCTCCTGAAGTGTCAAACCGGACATGAACAAAAGTAGCACGGTTAAGAAAATTGGGCCGATAATTGCTGAGTACTGTGCAGTGTAGGCGTCTGAGATGTAGCCATATGCGGAAGGTGAGATCGCGATCATGAAGATCGAGAACTGCATAATAATCTCTCCAAAGTAGTTTGGATGTCGTGTCCATGGAAAGAGGCCCCCATCGCAGACTTTTCCTTTGTTGGCAGGGTTGGAGCGGAAATCAAATCGCTTCGTAAGATCGCGCAGAGAGCGCTCCGTGACAGAAACCACAACGTTTGTGTCCTCGGACTTGATAGGTCTGTTCTTGGCTAACTTTTGCCATAAAAGCTTCTCTAACTTAGGTTTTAGGAAGAGTCCCCAGTAGGCAGAAGGTGCTAGAACCACATCCTGCTCTGTGTCCTTTGACACCATTCTGTTGTTCACTGTAACCTTCCACTCGATTGTGTAGTGTATATAGCTCAGTGGATCTTCATTGTATGCCTTCTCTTTATCCCAGTCAGTAAGCTGACAAACAAAGCTTCTCCGGCTGCATTTGTGTCTGTTGCTGACTGCAAGCATCTTTTTCGGTATCCGCAGTCACTGCTCCATGGATTACCTCTCTGCCTTCTGTTTGCGACGACTTGAAAGGATCCTGTTGCTCATATAACTCGAATCCAAGCGAGTCCTGGGACGATAGGGGCTACTCATTGTTGCGGCGGGTTTTCGGAAGGATTGTGGACGACGCTCTGGCGTAAGGCGGAGGTAAGTTCTCTTGCTGTCTCGAAGGCTGGAAAGCCACTGTCGATGCAGTAGACAAGCTGTTCAATCCGTGTCCTCAATAAGTGATCCTGTCAGCTCGTTAGACATCGCAAAGTACAAACTCTATCATCACAATCCATAACTTGCTGATAATTATGCTAGTGTAGCCAGCAGCGTCTTGGCTCTAGCCCCACCAGCTCCATCGCCCGAGTTCCCCCCGTATTCACAATCCGGATGAAATGGCCGCCGAAACCAGATCCAGTCAAGCGCTGACCGCCGACTGCCCGCCGCTTTTAATTCCCGAAGTTTTGCTGTGCCTTTGCGTCTATATATTCGTCCTGTCCCCAGGTCCTCCACAACGCTGCTAATGCACCTCCCGTCGTAGTCTTACGTCGACATTCCACCTTGCCGCTTTGTCTCTCCCTCCTCGGCCGCTCCGACTGCCCCCCCGGGCCAGCATTCCTAGCTTCCCCGAGGTGCCACCGGTTTCACCTGGACCGCGACGGGCCGCGACGATTGGCTCACACCGCCCAGTCGAAGGAGCCTGGCGCCGGTGATGGCGTCAATGAGGACGTTGAATATTGGCCGAGGCCGTCTGGATCAGGCATCCCGCATACCCTGCAACGAGAGGTGCTCAGGACGACCTCAGTGCCATGCTTATGACTCCTTGACCCTTTCGGCGCCAATGCGAGCTGTGGAGCCTTCAGGTCGGCCTAGAACCTCAACATCGCGAATGAAAGCAATCTTGCAGCCTTCAGCAATGCAGGCGGCACGACTCTGTCACCCTTGGTGTAAGGGCCTCTGTCCAGCTGAGAGTACGACCTGAGGTAACGAGAACACTGTTGCAGGGGACAACGGAACGGGGAACCGGCAACGCCATCGTTGAGTTGCGAGGGCCCTGGCGCAGGGGAGAACTCGAACTGAGAGTCCACGAGGACCAATGAAGAAAATTCCGCAGAATCGCCAGCGGGGAAAGGGTGATGTCACGGCGTTCGGCTCGCCAGGCAGCAGGTCGTGGCGCGTTGAGGACCGACTGCCTGGCTGCGCGGGGCTGAGGATGAGCTGCGTGCCGGGTGAGACACCTCGCAGACCAGCGCCTAACCCGAAGCCGACCAGGAGCTGCGGCGAGGTTCGAAGCCCGGCCACACACAAAGGACTACCGCTGGGGGACTCGTCATTCTTGCTCTGCATCTGGGGAGGGCCAATTAAAGGAAATGGCGCACCTCCCTTTTGCTGCATCGTAAATTGAAGGCTGATCGCCGAGCAGGGCACATTCGTCATTCTGTTGGTTTACCTAGCACGGAGAGGGCACGGTACTGAAATCGCTTTATCCGAGCATAGCTGAAAGAGATGCATACAAAGTCACGGTCGAGAAGAGAATCCTCGAGAGATTAGGAGAGCATTCGCGGATCGTTAAGTGTGATCACCTCCCTGCACACAGAGGACAATATTCTGACACGGGCGTTTCTAGATATAGGGGATTCCGAGACACCAGACCTCCGAGGATTGCTGCTTGCTGAGGTAAGCCACGGCAACCTACAGAACTACATCGACCAAAATAACGATTCAATCGGACTTCCGCCGCGGCAGAAATGGTGCCGGCAGCTGGCGGAAGCAGTTCAGCACCTGCACCGGAATGGCGTGATCCACTCGGATCTTCGTCCGGAGAATTGCCTCGTTCACGCCTCCACGGAGTCTCTGGACATCTTGCTGTGTGACTTTGGCGGTTCCGCGTGCCCAGATCTGGGCCTGGATGGGAGAGGCCTTCCTGATCCGCCATTCTGGGATATGGTGTGGGAATCGACACCCGCGACCGATATATTCAGTCTTTGATCCACCTTCTATACCGTCATGACTGGGCACTGGCCTTACAAATTGACGCATCCCATCGAGGAGGAAGATAAGTCCGAATACGAAGACCGCGTCATGGCTTCAATGAAGCAAGGCCGGCACCCTGATGTGGGAGGGGTGATTGGTGGCACCATTATGGTGGGCTGTTGGACGAAGCAATATGTCACGGCAGACGAGATCCTGCAGGCTCTGAAGGTAGAAATGCGAGAAGGAGCGGCAGCAGCAGCAGTAGTAGCAGCAGCAGCAGGAGGAGGAGGAGGGCGGCCAGAAAGAGAAAGAAGACGGCAGGGGAGAAAACAGCGGCGACAGGGCGATCTTCGTCGCAGCAGACACGCCGACGACTTGCTACCCAAGTTAGCCCTCGAGATGCCGCAGGTTGACGTGATGATCTCTGCATCGTCAGTGGACCTCATCCATACAGGAATCTCGTCCCACGATCACCGACCATGAGTCGGGCCCTCTTCGCCGCCTAGGATGGTATGGGGACCGATGGACGACTGAAGTTGAGTTATTGAACAAGCGTATCTCACGATGCGTTGGAAATCACTGTCCCTGACTAGTTCGCTGGAGCTCACAACACCTAGTTAGCTCCAAGGGAATCATGTGATAGCTCGGTGAAGGTGACGGATGTGCATAAGCAAATTCTTCATATTCGACATGATGGATGATGGACGCCATCCAGAATTTATGTGAAAGAGTATGTCTGTTCAATAGTTGTACCCTCGAGGACCTCTTCCGGTTGCCTTTCCAAATCCAACGTCGAACCAGTGGTTGGCATTTGCATATGTATTGAAGTTGGGTGATCTTGGATCCGCCGCGGACCCTGGCGTCGGCCGGTCTTGCGGGCGTCTGGTCAGAAGAGGTCAGTTTGCTTGCCCCACGGATTCTGGGTATCAAGAGAGAGAGAGCTCACACATCGTAGAAATGCGGTTGGTTCGTTTGTGCTTGGGGTGGCACGCTGTACGTCCCACCTGCATGATATTGGTTGGGCGCGTACTGCAGCGCTCCAGTTAGAAATGGTATAACTCATTCCACGGGACTCTTAAGGGAGCATACACGAGCCGGAGGATGCTGCCCATACGACTGGGGCTGGTCGTCACAAAGCGCACTGAGGAATGCGCCCATCTCTCTCTCGGATATGATGACTTTGCGGGAGTGAAAAGAGTGCTGGTGAGGATGCCTGGCAAGGTCGAGGAGGCAGTAATAAGGCTGTTGACCGGCCTGATAAAGTCTAGAACAGCCTTCAAAGGCGATCACATGAACAATCGCTAATCTCAGGCGGTGGCGACCCTTTCCGTGTCTAGTGGCTGTGCTCTAAGCCTCGGGTCCACGATGAGTGCTCCAGACGTAGACCGTCGACCCTTCATAGCGAATGAGAGATATGCCAGTTTGCCTCGTTACACTCAGCTACCCATGGCAGCCTGATAGCAAGAAGCACATCGGTCGCAGGCGACGAGGCTACAGATTTTCCAACACTTGGCACCGCGAGGCGTCGGGGTTTCTAGCGCGGGTGCGAAGAGCGCGGAAAGCGGCGACAAACTACGCTCGCTTCGGCGGCCATTTCACCCAGATGTACTGTTTATCCGTACTATCGCTGGGAACTGCCGGTCGTTCCGCCTCGCCTGATCATCTATTCCAACCGAGTTGGGTTGGAGCCGAACCTGCCCCTGACTAGATTAGTTACATATAGCTCCCAGTGCCGTACAAAGCATCAGGAAATGTCGGAATGACCTCGCACTGGTTCATTTTGACGGCTAGGGGCTTCGCACCATCCAAGCTTGGAAGGTCAAAGTCTAATATAGCGAGTCACCCAGTTACGATTCCCGTTGGGCTTCGTAATCAATACCTGAATTGGCTAGAATGTGGTGTTTACAAAGTTCAGTCTTGCAGTCGCACAGCGTGGACGTTGAAGATGCACAGCCTCCTTCGTGTCCTTCTAGGCGTTGACTGAAGATCGCGTGCGAAATACTGCCCACCCAATGGCAATCAGCAGCCCAATCACCCCTCCCTGGAGGGGATCGCTGATGACGCCTCTTAAAACCAGTAGCCCACTTACTAAAGCGAATATGCAAGGATTTATCGTCCACGTCCTGTAGCGTGGTTTTGAGTACGTCTCTTTCCGAATTTTGTAGAGGCCCAAGACGGCAAGTAAGAAGAAGAAATATTCCGAGATGCCTGGGCCGCGTCAGCAAGGCAGTGAAGAGATCACATGTCCTAAGCTCAAACCTACCCACAAATGTCACCAAACCATCAAATGTTCCTATGCAAATGTACATAGAGGCAAGACAGCTGTTGAGCATCATAGCATAACTAGGTCGAGGCCGGAGGTCAGTAGGCCTATAATGCTGTCCATCACGCGGGATCACTCACACAGGCACTCCTTTTTCGATGCGTAAAGTGTTTGTCGAGTTGGCGAATGACGATATAGTCTTCCTGATTATTGCGGGACTTCCTTTTAATTTCCTCTCATAATACTCCCATTCCTCTTCTCCTTGACGAATGTGTAGGTTCGCCAATATTCCCGGGAAGTAGGATCTTTTGCTAGCGGCGACACAAAGTCTTGCAGTGGCGAAGACGTTGGCGTTCAAGGCACCCATGGCAGACGCCGAAATCGTGAATGAGTAAAGGTACCCACCAACAGCGCCTAGTACCCTGAAAGCAAATTCCTTGTTGTCCGAGAGAGTTAGTTAATGGAAGATAAGCTTTTGGGAAGGGGATGTTCGAAAGGTATAAGCTACTTACTACCGCAGGTGTGCTGCTGTCTCGCATTGCTTCTATTGGAACTGCAATGTAGAGAGCTATGTCCATCAAAACAAACCCAATAATCACAACGGCCATTGCTGTGTTTATGACGCGAGGAAGGTCTCGTGCAGGGTCTCTCATATCACCAGCGACGAAGCCAATCTGTGCGTTGCGTGAGCAGGAATTTGTAAAGGACAGGTGGCAACATACGGTCTCCCAACCTCCATAACAGAACAAGGCCCCGAAGAGAGCAGTAACGTAGTTGCCAACAAAAACCCATATTGTCCATGAATCGAATTGAGGGTCTTTCCCAAACCAGCCATGACCTGAAGATGACGGGCCCTCGCTCTTCCCTGTGATTGCGAAGCCTATTCCGGTGAAAGCGATTGAGAACACCGCAAAAAGCTTTAGTACAAGGAAGCCATTCGCGGCTACAGCACCAGTCCGCGCTCCAAGGCAGTTAATGAACGTGATAAAAGCAAGTCCGAGAAGAGCCACGAGCTTCGAAAGGAGCGGATACGACCATGTCGCTGGGAAGATGACGTGACAGAAGTGATCGGAGAACACCATAGCGATCATGGCCATGGCAGAGGGTTTCGATATAGCCACCCAGATGCAGGTAAACAAGAACCCAAGGAAGTCTCCGTAGCAGTGTCTAAGGTATTCTTGAACTCCGCCATTTCTTGGAATCGCAAGGCCTAGCTCGATGAATGATGCCGCTCCAGTCCAGACAAGTAAGCCTCCGAGGAACCACACTGTAACGGCTGACCCGGCGGACACAACATGCCTGCTGACTTGAGAGGGTGCCGAAAAAATGCCAGATCCTATCTGGAGGCCTATGACGAGCGCAAGCCCATTTGTGAAGGTGAGCGAAGCTTTTGCCGCCTGGAAGGAGGTCTCATTTTCAGTTAGTTGCTCGTTGTGATCACTCAAGCTTAGGTGTGAATCGTCGTTGATGCTGGGGCTTGACAGCGGTTGGGCGGAAATTTCCGCATCTTGTCTGTCGCTTAGGTCCGAGAAAGATTGGTCATCGGGCACCAAGGGCTCATATGTGCTGCTTATTGGGGCATATGTGCCTAACCTGCTGAGGCAATGAGTGTAGCACACTCCTCGACCACCGTGATTCTTACCTAGAAGCCATGGGTCACACCAGCGACAGACTTTAGATTAGCTCTGTCGATAAGGTGAGCTCGGGTTCAAGACATTGCTGTCAAAGTCCTCGCTTAGGTTAATGGAAGCCAGTGTGCAAGGGTAACTGCTCAGGTTTTGCATGCTCTGCTGGTTTTCACGCGATTCACACGGCGGCAGAGCCTCACTACGGCACGTGCTGAGAATTTGACCGCCACATTTGCAGCAGGGGGTTCACGTTCGTCGCACTCAGCATCCGACTAGTAATCCTTTATCTCAGCAAATCAAAAAAAAAAGGGGGGGGGGGCGGCGTAGTGCTTCTAGGCGGCGAAAGCTCTGGAGTCGTTTCCTACTCAATGCGTTGGCGCTGACCGAAATAGGAACAGTCAACAAAAACCCGTGCCACTCTTGTTGCAGGGAGCCCCACTACCCTTTCAAAGGCCAGGCCGTGAACCATCTTCAGGCCGTTCCAGGCAGCAAAGTGAATTTTCAGGGCGAGGCCAGCCCCTCTTCAGATTCCAGTCGTGACCCAGGTCCGCTACTCAACCCTCAATTATCAACGCCTACAAATAGCGCAATCCCCTTCAGATCCAGAAGTACCCAAACTCTTCGATGCCGTCCGGGACTGGTCTTCTTCTATCTTGATTACGCGATAACATTCGTGCGACAGCCTTTTCAGATGTAGGCAAGAGCATTCCCGAAGACACCACCAGCTAGTTTGGGCTTACGAAGAGATTCTTTGACCTCGGCGTTCCAGAAAGAAGAAGCGCAGCATAACAAACAACGGTGGGTACTTTGGGTAGGTATGCTTCCTCAATAATAGCTTCACGATCAGCACCCATATCTATAAAGGAATTGGGAGGTCCTTCGTGGACAAACAGGGCACACCCGATGCGAGTGAATTTTACAACCTCTCAAAGGATGATGTTCTCGATCAGCTGAAACCTTCTCTGCCTCATCTAGATGTTATCCAAGCCGAACGCTATCTGGTCAAAGCATTCATCCTGCATTCTCACGCAATTGTCCTCACCCTCCTGCATCATATCTCAGCATGCCTGGGACTGCATCCGACGAGGCCAAAGCACAACTCCTCAGCAGGCGTCCTCCCGAGCCTACATCGTCTCGACATGTCCTCGAAGGATCAGATATCCTTTATCAAGTATCCTGGATCTGACATCTTGCAGCCCAAACAATCCTCGGCTTCTCACAGACTACGGCAACAAGGGCAGTGGCTTGATGTCGAGCCGCACGAGGGCCACACAATAGTGAATTGTGGAGATGCACTCTCCGCTGTTCGCGAATAAACTCCTGCGCTCGAATGTGCATTGCGTCGCCAGCCAGGTGCACCGTGGTTCTGGTGTGACAAAGTACAACCTAGGTTATTTTGCGAGCCAGAAAACGCCGTATTACTGCGACCTCTAACCGGTCTTATGGTGCCAGACAGTGGCCAAGGCTCGGGAGAAGAGGTAACAAGCAAAGAGTGGGTGCTAAGAGGGTCTTATGGTCGCCTGCTGGACTGCCACGAGGGACGGTATACTTGGGGAAAGATTCTAGGAACTGAAGTCACGGAGGCCTAACACGATTTGAGAAACAATGCCGCGCAATCTACTGTGATTGTTATTGTTTCCATTCTCCTACATTTCTAGGCTGTTGAAAGTTGGGAACGCCTCTGGTACTTCAGTCAAAAAGTTCCCCGTCAATCATGCAATGTCAAAGATTACAAGAAATGTTTCGAGTGGAGCATGCATTAAGAGGCTAGAGAAATTTCCACAGTCTTGTGCAACATTATCAAGGCACAGGCGCACAGGCTGCCGAAGATGCCAAATTTTGGGACGATCTTCCAAGACAATAGGCAATGATCGTACAAGAGGTGGCTCGCTTTGTGGGACTAGGCCCCAACTCAGGTGTGGTGAGAATAATAGTACATCAGCCTTGCAGCATTGGACTAAAGGCTGGCATGTGGCGCCTTATGATAGGAACCAACATGGGTGAGTGGGATCTGGGCCCTTGAATACTGAGAATCCTGCCTCCCTGAGAGGGCACCTCACATCTCTTACAACTTCAGAGGGTAACGACGCAGAAGCTCTAGGTCGTGTTTGGGAAAACGGTTAGTGTAGCGCTAAGAATAATGGTTGACTTTTTAGCACTGTTGGAAGCGCCTGGGTACTTTTGGCTAGGTAGGAGTATACTAGGGCGGTGGTCGTCGCTAAAGAAAGGTCTTCTCCCCAAAATAATACCTACTTCACCCCTTAATCTAATAGGCTCAGCGTATCATTTCCATGTATGGGTTATACTAGAATAGGTATAGAAGAGAAGTGCCCAGCTGGCTGGCCAGGCGGAAACCTTCAGCCGGACTGGCCTGGCCGGCCTATTGAGAGCACTGGCAGCTTGGCTGGTCTTGCGGTCTGGTGATCGCTTTTTCCGTTTATAGCAAAGCAATTTATTGATGAAGCTCCTCTCCCCCAGAGAAGCCATTCATAGCTTTCAGCCAGTCGCAGTAGTCTTTTTGCCAACGAGCGGTCATCGAAACCTTCCGGACGCATTCCGTAATTTGAGGTCCAATACTCAGGAAGGTCATTCTTTGGCCAGACCGACACAAGAGCGAAAGCTAGATCCGCTAGGAAAGTCTGACGACCTTCTCGAAACTTTGAGAACGCAATTAGAGTACCCTGGTATTCGTCCGATCGAGCATTGTTCAATGCTTCCTCAATGTTATCCAGCAACACTGTGGAACGCTGGGAAAAGTGCAGAATGAGGCTGGCCTCGACAAACCCCATGCACTTGTCAGTGGTCAGGAACCAAGTCAAGACATTACACATCTCTTCCGCTTCATGCATTTCTTCAGGCGCAAGGCCGTGTCGAAGACTCTTCTGCTTCAGGCATCCCCACAAGCCATAAGCCATCTCGAAGTAGCACTCAAAGTGTCCGCTGTGGGGGCGGTCTCGCAAATATCTAAGTGAATACTTGAAATCCGCACTCTCACTGAAGTACCAAGCAGCTGTTATACCGCGATGTAGATGGCCCAACCGCATAGGTCGAAGCGCCGTCGGCAGTTGGCTGAAAGGAGCCTCAGCGCTCCACTTTAGATAGTGCTTTGCAGTCTGATGGAAGAATCTAACACTGAACATAGTGTAGTCGTAAGGGTCTTCTGGGCGGCATATTGTGATTGGGTGCAAGACATTGGCTTGAACAAGTGGCGCGCAGAGCTCTTGGACAACTTTGAAAGGATTGAAAATTTCGCGACTGGAAGATGCGAATTGGAGAAGGCATTCCACCATATCATCTTCCAGATAGTCTCCATTGTCCTTCCACAGCCACTCTGGAATATATTCGGAAGTGTCAACCCACAAGTATAGTTGCTGAGCCATCTTGGTTTGAAGATCGGTTTGACGACTCCCTTTGGCAGTGATGATCGAGGAATACAGTTGTATCATACCGGAAGGTACGCTGTTGATCTTCCGATTGATCTCTCCGAAGCTCGGAGCATGCTCAATTTCGTCCAGGAGGAGGCGGGAGAACAACCACAGACCATCTGAGGCTTTGGAGATGCTATCAGCAGTCCGTGTGCGAAGTTCTATGTTTCTGAATATCTGCATCTCAGATAATCGCTTGCAGACGTAGGCATCAACAGACGTTTGATTGGATTCCATGGAAAGCGCTGCATCACAGGATGAGAGTAGATTGTTGAGAGCGGGGTCTTCCCTGGCCAACAAGACCACTCTCATAACATTGGAGCTGCCGCGGGCCGCTTTGAGTGCCCCAAGCAATTCAGGAGAATCCTCGCATTCATCAAGAGCATCGACAACAAGGAAGAGTGGTGACAATTTTGTTCCAGCGACCGCGGCCTCGAACATTGCGCAGATCTGGATGTCAGAATCGGCGAAGGGCCTGCCACTTCGATGGTACCATGGCAGAAGCAACTGGTAGAGGCTAGCATCATGTTGAAGTAGCTGCCACAACATAGTACGTAAAATTTGGGAGGAGACTCTCTTCTCGGCGTCCGAGTTGTTGCAGAAGAAATACAGCACAATGTTGCCTTTCATATTTTGTAGATACTGCACCATGAACGAGGCCGCCATTGACTTGCCGCTACCAGGGCGACCTTGCACTTTCAACATGTAATGGCAGTCAGACTCTAATAGGCTTCGAAATTCCGTGGCGTTGACGATCCAATCGCACGATCCTGGCATATAGTCTGACTGCCATCTCGCCAAATCATCATCGACGTTAGAAGGGCAGATCCAGCGATTGATATCCTTTCTGATGTCCAAAAGTCGGTAAGCTTCCTGTGCTCGCCTCTCAGCTTTGGCTTCCTCGATGTTGGCCGCATTGGCAGCAATGTCCACCTCTGTCCAATGATGCCGAATATTGTCCGATATGTCTTCGATGTCCTTGTCAAAGGAGCTAAAAGCTTTGCGAAAAACTGTTTTGCAGAAATGAGCAACGATCCGTGTACAAAATTCAATCAGGTCACAATATAAGGCTCCGATTGCATTTTGTAGCTGACGACTCTCCTTGAAAAGAAGCTCGTAGTTCTGGAAACGCTTCAGTGGGTCCACTAGCCTCTCCAGCAGCACAGCCAGACTCTGCAAAGTGCTCAGACGGTCGCCGATAATGGTGAGAACAGCTTTGAGCGGACCCCAGACTGGACTTGCGAATGTCGAGTTCGTTTGAATGAGGATGTCAATGCTCGCTTCAAATCTTTGCAAAGGGTCCACAAGTGGCTGTAGAATTCTTGCAAGACGATCAAACTTTCGATTGCGGAGCCGCGCCTTGTTGATCAATTGCATGCATTCGTCAGAGTTGGCAGGCGCCTTGAACGTTGCTCGATGCTCGGGTGGTAAGGTGGCTATGAATCGTTCCACGCCCAGTGACCAGGCATCTAGTGAAGCGACGGCCATTGCACGATTAGCGGCCAATCCATGTCATCAGGAAGTCGCCAGAAACGAAGCTCCCATAAACCCCATGTTAGGTATACATGCGTCTATCCGTGAATCCGTTTCCGTATCTAGCCACCTGCGGCAACATGCCAATGGATGGGGAAAAGGTTAATTGCAATGTGAAGAATAAGTTCGTCCTTCCGGACTGTGGAGCTGAAAAGGATGAAGACGCTGGGCGCTAATTGGCGTGTTTCGTACCTGCATGAGGAGGTACACTTGCGGGGACACGCGCCAGCTGTTAGCTGCGCCAGGCAGCAATTGTTGGCGGAGTAGGTGGTTCATCCATGGCTGTTGCTTTCCTCTGCTGCAGCGCTGGCGAATACACCGCTTCTGTATCGAACCTGATGTGGATGCACGAATAAAGAAGGGAGAAGAATCGAGAACGCCTAGGAAAGCTCGCGGCACATGCTCGGCAGCTGAGCTCGTTCCGCTTTGTCTTAGTGCACCTGGCCTCCCATGAGACCTTTATTCTACGCATCACAACCTTCTCCATTTTACTCTGGACCTGAATATTGATAAGCCAAACCCCAAAAGGAGGCTGTGGACAGAACAGCTTTGAAGCACAACTATGCCGGCTCCATCTCAGCTAGCAATAGCAACCTCCTCGCTGCAACGTCTCACGAAGGAGGAGGCGTCCTATCACAAAGAGCTGCAGATGCAGCAAAAGCGTATCGACCAACTAGAAAAAGAACAGACGGAGGAGACTGATGAGGATCGCGGAAACCATGAATTTCAATTGAAGCAGGAGGTGAGAGCCCAGATGACCGACCTTCACTTTCTCTTCTCTCTTTATCCTTCGGCCCACTCCCAATACCACTCTTTCTAGATGACTTTCCACTATTTGTTGAAGCCTAATACGTTTCTGCAGCGCAAAGGCCTTGAAGAGACGAAAGCAATTTTGCCCAGCTTACACGAACGCATTGCAAGTGCTATGGAAAATCTACAGAGCTTATTGGCAAGTCTACCGCCCAAGTTGTACAAGGAAATGGAAGCTTACGATCCTGTTCTAGGATTCTCGTGCTGGTGAAGAGAGTGAGGAGGTGGTCAAGGCGAGAAACGTGCTCTCAGAGCTCAAGGCAACAAGATGAAGGGATACGCAAGCGTAAAGGGCAGGACGAGTCAAGGGCTAGACGGAAGCAGCGGAAGTAGCTTTGCTTCGACTGGAACTGAAGGTCCGAGCAGGGGACACTCATCTAAGGAAAATTTCCTCGCTCTTCTTCGATCAGACCTAATTTGGCAAGCTTGGTCCAAGCCAGGGTTTGATACAAAAGTCTTAGTGTAACGATACAACGAAAAGGCTTTGAATGAGAAACGAATTGTATTAGGTTATGTCCATCTGATCTGCAGGCTTGTCTGACGGGGTGTGGACTTTCTCCAGCTGCTGCGCAGTCGTGCCCTCTTCAATCTCTCCGTCGTCAGCCATTTCTGCATCTACCGTGCCTTGTGGCTCTGACTTCTCCTCCACATCACCTAGCAGCTCGGCTGGTATTTGGCCGTCCCTCTGAAGTGATCTCGGAGTCATCGTATCACTCCCTCGGTCTGGTGGCATTGGTGTCAGCATTCCTGGATCTGGCCGGGGGGTTCCAATGTTAGAATGCCCTTCTCCGTTGTCTTCAACGTCCGACATGTCTTCTGTGTTCCCAGAATGAGGCTCGGGCTCCTTCTCGTCTCGAACCAGCCTCCTTAATCTCGAACCTTCGTCCACTATCCTGCCAAATTGTTCCCTCCTATCGACCCATGCTTGAGAGTACTCTTTACCCTCGCGTTCTAGGTCCTCAATCTCCGTCCTTAACTTCTCAATATTCACATGCTGTTCATCTCTTGGCCTTAGCGCTTTGTTGTTCGTGATCTTGTCTGCCAGTTCGTCGTAGGTCTTTCGAATTGCTAGCGTTTTCTGCGCCTCGTCTAGTTGTATCCTCAATCTGGCAGTGTTGTCTCTAACAGCCTGCGCCGTAGCTTCAATCTTGACTTTCTCAGCGGCATAGCGCTCACGTTCCTTCTCGTTACTTGCTCGTAAGAACTGTATGCGTGCTATGCTGCTCTCAAATGCCGCGAAGTCGAGAATGACATCTTCGCGAAAGCGCTGGAGCTCTTCTGCCGCCTTTTGTTGGGCAGCTTCGCTCGCTGCAATATCGTCATTGGCTTCTTCTTCCTCTTCATCGGCAGGTGGCGTGGGTAAGCGGCTGTAGAAGGACTGTATTGGAGATGTAGACGCAAGTAATCTTTTGGTCAGGCGTTTAAACGGCTTTTCTTCTACGGTAAGCAAACGCGTGGCATGAAGCTTGTCTATGGAGTTTTGTCAGTTGAAAATCATTGGCAGGCCAGTATTTCCATACCTTCGTCCGCTTGGTCAAGCAGAGCAAACAAAGACATTGTAGCAACATGTGAAGATGCAGCAATTGCGCTTCTGAATAAGTCCAACAAGCCCGCGAGGGTCGCAGATGTTCGGCTCTAACCGCCGCTCCCGCTAAGCCTCCGCCTAAAGCAGCTCCAGAGACCAGTGGCTAATCCGGATCGCTCACGCACCTCCCCTCTTAAATCATCTTTGTTTATTGAGCGCCAAAATGAAATGTAGAACGCCTTCTTATCTAACAGAAGATTTGTTCGTTCATCACCCCTCTAATCATTTGTCCATCCTCTGCGATTGCTTCCGCTGTCTACTATTGGACCGTTTGTAACGATACTGTTCTTTAATGCATAATTGGGCGCGCGGAGTTGACTTCGAAGCCAACTCCTGCGTACCTTTAACTTCTCAGAATCCTCTTTCAGTATATCAGAATGCCTGTCGATAAACTTTCAGATATGGCTCGGCGAGCATGCGTGAAGAACATCAAACGACTCTTCGATATTGGGGAATGTCCGTATGATCTCATTCGACCTGCCCTGCTCAAGATAGAGAGTCCGGAACAACTTGTAAGTCGGCCTAAGCTTTCGTGACTAGAGACTGACCGTATTTTGTGCAGCATCAGCTCGAGACAAACTCTCCCCAACTCATCGGAAGGGATGGCGAGATATGGCTCAAGTTCATTGAGCGGGACATACCAAACTGGGAGGCGAAACCACATCAGCCTTCAAATCCTAAGAACTGGTGGAAAGTGTACCGGAAATTGAAACAAGAAGCGCAGGACGACATGGCACAAGACGCGGAGAAGCTGAAGGCGGCTTTTGCCAACATCAAGGATGAGAAAGAACAGAATCTAGCACAATTGAAGACTCGGAGGGAACTGCCTCGGCAGCCCGGCTCGCTCAGACAGCGGATAGTGCACAATTACATGAGCGGAAAGACAGGAAGCAAGGGGGCGAACAAAATGAGCTTGATGGAGAAAATCAGGAAAGAAACACGGGACAGGAAAAACTTGAGAATGGCCATCCCAACGAAGGACTTGAAGAAGCGAGCCTCAACGGTCATGAAGGCTCCGAAGGACTTCCTGGAAGAAGCGAGGAAGCCCCAAGAACGAATGGTTCAAACGTCTCCCACCAGGTCTGCAATTCGTGCCGCAGCACCGCCCATGGCGCTCGCCCGGCCCAGCGCATCTTCTAGTGACAGATCGTTTCAAGACCAAGAAGACCGCTTGCGAGCATTAACTAGTGGCAGAAGTGGGCCTAGACAAGATGCAGTGCAAATCTCGTCTCTTGATGGTCCTTCGAGTCCTACAACGCAAGGTAGTAGAACCCAACGAAACCCAAACAAGCAGGCTGTCGAGCCCTCCCACCTGATTCAGCAGCCCACTGCCTCTCGTCCTCGATCATCAGCACATTTTCTTGAACCAGGGCCATCTGCTAGTGGCCTGGGAGATGGTGGCCCCGTGCCGCGCATCAGTAGTCCTGGCCGAAGGAGTCCACAGCCGCTGACAACGAAGCGGAAAGCGCCAGCGTCAGTGTTTATGGAAACGAAAAGACCAAAGGTCGCATCATCATCATCATTAAGCGATCTGTTTTAGGGTAGAGGGGCTTTGAAGGCTTCCCTAGAATCGAGATTTTCCAAAGAACTGCACCTTCCTGATGTCCCTGCTTCGTTAGTATGTATTGTACTCCTGGCGTTGGAGACCATTGACGACGCACAGCGACAGCGCCATTTGTATTAGGTTATGGGTATCTATTTGTTGATGTCGAACATGTTGGCTTCTACTGGCAACTCTGCCTGAAATTCTTATCTGGTACCTTCCCCTTGGGCTGAGCATCGCCCTTACACTACCGCATGACTCTTGACGCCGTGGGACCCATGGCTTCGTCTGTGACTGGCACTCGTGCTGCTGTTCTGATACTTCTGGACCACTCCAGCCAAAGTCATCACTACCTCCCGCCCCGCAGAGCGAGCACTAAATGTAGCGTATTCCCTCCTTCGAGTTGGTAGTCAGCCGCTGTCTTCTCATCCGCCCTGTTCAAAGGTGTCAGCGCGACCGGGCGAAGCTCGTCGGTAGTGTCTAGCGGGGCAGTGTAGTATCCGTACATTTGCTTTCCGCCATAAATTAGACGCTGTTGCACAGGTGGAATGCCCTCTTTCTCCTCCACACGCTCCTTAATTCGAGATACCTGTGATAAAGCACCATGTCAGATGGCCTGCTTTTGAATTCGGAGGAATAATGGTATGGGGTAGGGCAAGTGAAAAAAAAGTGGGAGGCGCACTTTGTAATCGGGCTCAATGTCAAGCTCAATCTCCTTCCCCGTCAGGGTGCGGACTCTAGCAAAAGGTTAGTCCCAGTTGTTAACGGGTTTTGCACGCTAGGGCTAACGCACTTGATCAACATCTTATTTGAAGGCTCAGACGCAGGCAGGTGTCACTGTATTTGCAAACGTAGGAACCACGTATGAGCTTGGACGTCTTCGGTTGGATGGAGATATGAATCCTGAAAGGAAGGCACTGCACAGATCCTCTTGGTCTGCCCTAGATATTTGGCTACGCTGGTGCCTGTATCTCTTACAGGCTAGAAAATGCTGTTGCTGGTTCATCAGTCGGCCCGCTTGGAGATGACGCAGTCTTGGCAACACAATAGAAGTAAAATCCGCCCCGAGGTCACCTTCCCGCTCACCCACCCCATGCCGCTTTAAACACTCGCACCTCGCGAGCAGGGTGAGCCAGGGTGAGCCAGGGTGAGCGCCTCGTGGCTCGCGTGCATGCTCACCCTCGATCGATGGGTCCCAAAATGGACTCCCCTCTTTACGCTATTTTGGGCTCCGACAGACAGATACTTAAGGGCGTGGAAACCCGTTCCGTTATGCCTGCAGTTTGATCAGCAGCGCGTGCTTTCCCGCTTCTTCTCCCTCCTCCTTCCTCCTCCCTCCCTCCTCCTCCCTCCTTCCTCCTCCCTCTTTCCAACGGCCGCGTTCCCCACCATCATGGCGAGAAAAGCCACGACTGAGGAGCTGGGAGCTCGAGCCGAATCCAACGGCTATAAGAGAGGGCCGCACCGAGAGAGAGAGACAACACTCGAGACAACGGGAAGCACAATAAGAAGACTAAGAGGAATCAAAATTCGGTGTTAGACCGCTACGTATCGTAAGAGATCAATGTCTCTCGGCCCGTGCGAACTTCGATACTAACATGCTCCATACCAGATAGACCCTCTTGGAAATGCGAAAAGACGCGCTTCAGCGAGATCTCCCGGCTCCCGACGAGGCTTGTGCTAGATATCACTATCTACACTAAGGAGTGGAGGCTCCCGATCTAGCAACAATAAAAGGCGCCCGATAACACCGCAATCCTCCTTGCTATGGCAATCGCGGACAACGTCCTGGTCGGCATTAGGTCAGAGGCGGATTTGCAAGAGCTAGACATCCTTCCGGGCGAAAATGAGCTCCGTCTCCTCTATAACACGGGCGCGGAAAAAAAAGTTATATTACGGAAATACTCTAAAGCGGGGGACGTCACCGACGAGCTAATGCCTAAATCGGCGTTCTTAAATACACAAGAACGGCCTAATAAATGCTGGTTACCCTTGCGGGCCTTCAGTTCATGGCATACGGCGCGGTCTGGGTAAGAAAGTCGACGGTAAGATCGCCTCTCCTGAAGCCTCATCGCTTATCATCAGGCCTCCTTTTGTAGTGGCCCGTTGGACGTACTCCGTTTACCATTAGCTAACCTGGCACCTAGAAAGGTATACTGAGACCCAGCGGTCTCAATACCTAACGCAGTCCGACCCTAGAGTCTTCGGAGAATATGTGGCGAACTGCTTATCGGTTACCGGCATAAGAGCCTTCCTAGACGAGGAGGCCGACCATCGCGAGGTTGAGTACTTTTAAGGCTTGGAGCAGTTCCGCGAGCAAGGGATCCCTTGCCAGCTGCCGGCCGCAGAGCGCGATAAGCTTCAAGGCGACTCCGTTCTCAGTGAACTCTAGCAAAGCCTTCGGGCTTTAAGGCTACAGGGCGCTCCTTCTTCCGCCATCAACGAAGCGAAAAATCAGCTATTCATACACCGCATGACCCTCGAGCGTGAAGCTCTTCGCCTATATCAGAAGCAATGGATCCAGGATCGAAAGACGTCTGCAGGAACGACCTATTTCAACACCTATATTTACTAAGACCGGAACGCGGTCGTCTTGCCAGGATGATGGTCTCTGAGGAATCCTTATCGCTGACCGATCACCGGCAGGCCATACGCGATATGCACTCTCTGATCATGCGAGACTTCACAGTCCTATACCTTCCGGGCCACGAACCCGCCGAAGGTGCATGTCCAGTAGTCTGTTACCGACAGGATCTACAACGGTAAGCTCCCATCGGTCTCACAGAGATGGTTCAAAGATTTATAAGAAAGCGGTCTTCCTAGGTCTCGGCGAAACTAGCACGTACATGTATGCGTCCGTAGGGAGCTAGTCAGCAAGCTAAAACAGCTGCAGTCAGATATATATAAGCTGAAACCGCTCTTTTATAGCTAAGAATTAAGTAATGTTCCCTCTCTGCTTCCTGCTGTCCCCTCGAAGTCTCATACAATTACAATGCCCTAAGATACGTTGGTTCTCTGAGTTCCGGAGGGGAATGCGAGATATCCAATTTGAAAGTCAGGCAGACGCAAAAGAGCGCTCGGGAGAGTCCCCCAAGGATGGAAAGCTTATGTTGGGTCTTTCACTCGTTCTACATGTTTCTGAAGCACCTCCACCACATGTCGGTCGCCCGTGGATATTGCTAGCTGCAGCGGTGTCATCCCAGTACTGCTCTCCACATCCGGGTTCGCGCCGCCTTCAAGCAGTAGTTTGACAACATCTTCGTGTCCGTTCTCAGCTGCACAATACAGCGGTGTCTTATCCTTATCGTCCCTTGCCTCTATTTTCACATCTCTTCGCTCCAGGAGCGCTGCAACACACTCCGCGTGCCCACTCTTTGCGGCATGATGCAACGCTGTTTGTCTCGAAAGGTCCTTGGTCCTTAGGTTGGCTCCCCCATCGAGCAACAGGCGAGCAATTATCGCGTGCCCTGCATCTGCCGCCCGCATTAGTGGTGTTTCCCAGTAAGAGCTTTGGCAGTTAGGATCAGCGCCCTTATCGAGCAGCTGGCGAACCACTGCCGCGTGCCCATAATAGGCAGCGTAGAGCAATGGGGTCCATCCAGACATTCCTGTGGCCTCTAAATTTGCCCCGTTGTCTAATAGCAACTGAACTACCGCCACGCTCCCGTTCCTCGCGGCCGAGCATATCATTGGCTGGAACCCATCCGTTTCGCCGGGGTCTATTCCTCGCTCCAGCAGCAGCTTGACGAATGTCTCATCATTTCCGTGCATTGTCCACCACACCAACGATTGAATCTCACGGGAATATAGGTCTGCGTCCAGCCCTTGTTCTAACAGTAGCGAAACCATTGACTTGTCCTTCTTTTTCATTGCTCGTGATAACAGCGTCTTTATCTCATCAAAATGTAAGCTCGAATTGATGCCCTGCTTCAACAGGGCCGTAATCATTGTTTCGTCCCTTCTTCCAACTATCCGGGACATCAGCGTCTGGCCTTTCCCATCTTTCACGTTCAAATCCACGCCGTTCCATTTGAGAAGGAGATTGACCAAATCTTTGTGCTCGTTTTCGTCTGCCAAGAGCAATGCCGTCTGCTTGGATTTGGGGTCCCGGTAGTTTATGTTAGCCCCCATTTCAAGTAGCTTTCTCACCCTGCTCGAATCTCCAATTGCTGCTGCATGAAGCAGCTCGTCGTCAGCGGAAGCAACTGGGGAAGCCGTTGGGGAAGCCACTGGGGAAGCAACTAGTATTGGTTGAGTCAGAAGGAGGTTCAGGATTATTCTATCAATACCTGGCGCACTGCCTCACGTACGGGGCTTGATGACAGCATTTGAAGCCTGCTTAGTCCACCGTCGAATCTCTCCAAGTATGGCGCCATAGCCGTTATCATCTGAATTCGAAAACTTTGTCATAGCCTACGTTCTTAGTACCACCCATCGTAAAAATGACGGAAGACACAACACTCACGATATGATTGGCGTGGATACTATAACTTCCGTAGCCAGGCAGGATTGCGGAATGCTTTGGAACGACCTTCAACAAAGTCAGTATGGACGAGTGAATTAGCCAGAAGGCAGTGGCACAGAACCTCGCCAACCATAGGAAGCGGGAGCTCTTCGTAGAAGCAAGTAATTGCAATCTCGGTGCCTTCGCCCTTCCTCGTTCTCAAAATATTGTGGAATCCATTCTGAATATTGGCCAGCATTTCGGATCCTGACCTTAATATAGAGACAATGTCGGTGTTTGTCCGTTTAACAATTTGGGCGATGTTTGTTCCAAACTTAGCCCAGGCTGCAAGATCAGCTCCGTGGTGTGGGGTCCCGAGAAATGCGATGGCGATTGTACAATGCCCTATCTGTTGAATGTGGCTTTCGGCACTGTTCTTGGACAGACATAAGGCGCTCTGCGTCACTATGCCGCCAAGGCTATGCGCGATGAAGACAATCTTCCGGTTTTCCTTGATGATATGGTTATTAAAAGCACATTAGTGTCAACGCACTCAGAATATTTTACATACCGAATCCGTCCACTCTCTCAGGTGTGTCAGAGCCCCAAGCAAGTTCTCCGCATGATTGCTTATTCGGTTCTGGGATACAGGGCTCCAGAAATGCACAACATCAGCATCATACCCAAAAGCGAGAATACGAGCGTTGGCAACATCATTTCTCAAAAGATCAGTAGGCCAATGGACCCCAGACTCATTATCAAGCCAAGTGTCGTAGGCACTGCCTGTGATGCCATGGACAAAAACGATACTAACGAGTAGTTAGTAAATGTAGAAGGACTGTGTGGGATCATATAGTAAGAACAGCCACCATACTCCACTATGGCCTTTGTGTAGTCAGAAGGTTGGTGAAGGACTTTTAAGCCGTAGATTTTCCTCTCCTTTCCAGTTACAGCGTTTGGAGTCTCCCTGTCCTGACTTTTATGACTGAGACTTGATCCCTCTGTCGTTGCAAGTGTCTTGTCCTTCTCTTTAGAGCCTCCGATTGGTTCCTTGCCTTTCCATCTGAACAGCCTTTCCATCCTCTAGCAACCTTGCCTGACTTAAAGGTCGTGAGCCGAGAGGGGAATGAGACAGTTTGAAAGCGAGGCTTTTGAGGTTATTGTGGCCGGCGTTGGATGATTGAAATACCGGGGAAATCAAATAGGGCTGAAGTTGAACTGTTGAGATAGAACCTAAGTTATGACAAAATGATCGGTTACTTCGCAAAGATCATAGAAAATGCTTTCGAAATTGTGGTGCCAGATTTCTTACGGTTGCCGGCTGCGCGAACTTATCGTACTTGGCGAGGACAACGAATCACATGAGGTCACGTGGCGGTGTGCGCCTGGGACCAAAAGTACTCTAACGCAATCGGCCGATTCCGAGCACATTCTATCATACAACCGACTTCTGTAAGTACGAGATCAGGGTGTAAGGGTTCGAATATTCTATCTAACGTAGCTATGGCGACCTCTCGGGGCCTCGCTGGCGCTCTAGAACCTCGCCGTCGCCTTCCTTATCTGGCTCCCTATTCTCTTCCTTTCTGCTTCTGGGTACGTACGCTGCTGTCAGCCTACTTAATAAGCTTCTTAGCAATTCGCTACTTCAGAGGGCGAGAAAGGCTAGTGATATCGGAGGAGATAATACGTAGACGCTTTAGTAAAGTCACGGTCAGGGTTAGTATCGAAGATAAAGAAGACGGAGAAGACCCCCGGGTACACCTCATAGGCGTGTACCTTGTAGACGTGTGCCTCATGGGCGTGTACCTCATGGGCGTGCATCTCATGGGCGTGCACCTCATAAACGTGCATCTCACAGGCGTATATCTCATGGGCGTGCATCTCACAGGCATGCACCTCATGGGCGTGTACCTCAGGCGTGCACCTCATGGGCGTATACCTCATAGACGTGTACCTCATGGCGTGTATCTCATGGCGTGTACCTCATTGGCGTGTACCTCATGGGCGTGTACCTCACAGGCGTGCACTTCATGGGTGTGTATATACCTCATAAACGTGCATCTCACAGGCGTGCACCTCTCACGGGCGTACACCTCATGGGCGTGCACATCACGGGCGTGCACCTCATTGGCATGTACCACACATAGGCGTGTACCTTACGAGCGTGCACCTCATCAGCGTGTACCTCGCAGGCATGTACCTCATGGGCGTATACCTCATAGATGTGTACCTCATTGCTTGTACCTCATGGCGTGTACCTCATGCGTGTGCCTCATAGGCGTGTACCTCATAGGCGTGTACCTCACAGGCGTGCATCTCATGAGTATGTACCTCATAGGCGTGTATCTCACAGGCGTACACCTCATAGGGGCTCACCCGACCTCACGCGGCTCAGGGCGGCGTCACCCTAGGACGGGAGCAGGGTGAGCTCGGGGCGAATTTCTGTTATCTTGGCGCTCTCTCACCTCCCGCCGCTCTAGCAGATGAGCCTGGCGAGCGAGGGTGAACGACAGGTGTGCAACAGGTGAGCACAGGGTGAATCCGTCACACCTCGCGTGCATGCTCACCCTCATTCGGTAGTCCCAAATGGGCTCTCTTCCTCAAGCTATTTCAGGCCCTTTCCCGCACTCCCACTTCCTCTCGTTCTGGTGGATCCGGTAGACGGGTATTTGAAGACCATGGGAATCCTTTCTCCCATGCGCACAAGATGAAGACGACAACTTGCCTTTCCCCCTCCTCCCCCCTCCCCCCTCCTCCCTCCTTCCCCTCAACCCCTCTCGGTTTGATTATTCGCACGCTTCGTGCCGTTCCTTTCCGCTCTTTCTCGCTCTTCACACGGCCGCCTTTTCCACTGGCATGGCGAAGCGAAAAGCCACAGCCAAGCAGCTGCTCGCTCGGGCCGGATCCAATGGATACGAGAGGGGGCTCACCGAGAGAAAGACAACACTTGAGACGGCCGGCAATGGGCACAAGGACAACACTGAGAAGGATTAAAATGCGGCGTTGGACCCCTATGTCCTGTAAGGATTAGTGTCTTACGGCCGTTGCAAAGATCAGTTCTGACACCGCCTAAAACTAGGTGGACACTCTCAGAAATGCCAAAAAAAAAAAACTTCGCGCCAGCGAGGGCTCCCAGTCCCCGATGAGGCCAGCGCCAGGCATCACTCTCTCTGCAAAGGGGTGGACAGTCCCAATCTTGCAATGGTAAAGGATTCCCTCCGTTTTTACATCGCTACGAGCTGCAGTAAGATCGTCGAGAAACCTACGGTCGACTCGATTTGTTAGGGATGGGAGCACAGGGGCAACAGAGCGTTGTTGATTATCGAAAACTAAGCACGAAACATTAAACTGAGGGCGTAAACACGCACGAAGTTATCAGCAACGGCGAGGGCTAGGCCTAAGGTAAATCATATCTGTATGACTTGTTTGAGCATTGCAACTTACCACGATTCCACTTCTACCGAATCCCACCATGTCCACAGCAGCAAGCCTCAGTTGGTTGGGACGGCCGTTGGGCACGAATGGATAGCCCATATCTCGTGGAAGTTGGAACTATGCGGAGACAGTTGGCTGAGATTGCGCATTCATTTATCGTCATAAATTTCACACAGTGTACAAGATAAATCCTGCGTTCTCGCAGCCTGATGCCCTGCAAAGCGAGTCGGCCACATATCAAGCATATTATGCCATCGGATAGGGCACTTTGATCGGAATATCCAATCGAATGTGTAATTCCTTATTGGAGAAGGTGGGCCCCACAGAATTGTTCGCGGGGCAGCCCTTCCGGCGCTGACGAACCCCACGATTGCACTTAAGCGCTCGGTGGGGTCATAGAACGCGATTTCAATGATTAACCTGGAGCTCCAATCTATCCCATATTCTTCGAGTTGCTAGGACTAAAATGTACGTCAACATCAGAACCGTTCACTAATGCCTCCTCCACCTGAACCTCAAAATTATCACGTCGGATGGATCTGCGCCGTGCCGACCGAGTATGTCGTTGCTGTCACAGATCTGGCCTGGCTTGGCGCACACAGCCTAAACCTCAGATATAGAATCTTTAGAATTAGCTCTCTGTCTAATGTTTCATCAATTCAACGACTTTCTGCTCAAGCCCCGTGATAGTTGCCTGCGAGATTCTCGACGAAGAGTATCCGACCCTACCGACCAGCTCGCTCCACGATGATAACAACTACACTTTTGGTCGTATCGGCAACTGCAAAGTAGTCATCGCTTGCCTCCCACAAGGTAAATATGGCCTTATGTCGGCGGCTTCGGTGGCCAAGGATATGTGCCGTAGTTTTCCATCGATACAATTTGGAATGATGGTAGGTATCGGAGGTGGTGCGCCGAGCCTGAAACATGATATTCGGTTAGGAGATGTGGTGGTTAGCTGTCCTGTGGGTAGAACGGGCGGAGTGATTTATTACGAGTTCGGTAAGACGATACAGAACCAGAAGTTCGAACGGACAGGAGCGCTAGATGCGCCGCCTCCGAAGCTACTTACGGCGTTGAGTGTAATAAGGGGGCGGCATGAACGAAGAGGACACCAGATCGCTGAGACCATCAATGGGATACTTGAACGGAATTCAAGACTTCGAAAGAAGTATCAACGTCCGGAACAGGAGACGGACCGTTTATATAGGTCAAGCTTCATTCATCCTGACCTTGACCATGCTTGCGAGGAGGTGTGCAGTACAGAAACTGCACAGCTGATCCAACGTAATGAGCGTACGGCGGACGAAGAAAACCCCGCGGTTCATTACGGCTTAATAGCGTCGGCAGATCGACTAATGAAAGATGCACAAGTTCGGGACACTTTGGCGCGCGACGAGGAAGTATTGTGCTTTGAGATGGAAGCTGCGGGCTTGATGGATCATTTTCCGTGCGTGGTCATCCGGGGTATCTGTGATTATTCGGACACACATAAGAATGATATGTGGCAAGGATATGCCGCGGCCACGGCGGCGGCATACGCCAAGGAGTTACTCGACGTTATATCGGCCGCGGAATCGCATGACACCATTCCCAGAATGAATGACTTGGTAATCCAGGCATCCGCAAAAGAGTCCTCAGCCACAGATCCGCCAGGGCAAAACACTAAAAGCAACTCTTCCATCACTGACCATCATGGAGAGACCCTGAAGCTTAAGGAAGGAATTGGAAATGCTGGGGCTCAAGCATCCGAAGACGGCGATCGTACCCTTGTCCCCGCTTTTATCCAAAATACAGGGCGCGCGACGCTCGAGGGCCATTCGGCGAGGGTCGGAGCTGTGGCATTTTCACCGGACGGCAGTCTGGTGGCGTCTGGATCAGAGGATCAGACGGTCATTCTCTGGAGCACCGCGACAGGAGCGGCGCACCGTACGCTCGAGGGCCATTGGGACTTCGTCGAGGCCGTGGCATTTTCACCGGACGGTAATTTAGTGGCGTCTGGATCAAAAGATCAGACGGTCAGGCTCTGGGACACCGTGACAGGAGCGGTGCGCCGTATACTCGAGGGCCATCAAGAGTGGGTTAATGCCGTGGCCTTTTCACCGAACGGCAGTCTGGTGGCATCTGGATCAGAGGATCGAACGGTTAGGCTCTGGGATACCGCGACAGGGGTGGCGTGTCGTACGCTCGAGGGCCACCAGGGGTGGGTTAGGGCTGTTACCTTTTCACTGGACGGCAGGCTGGTGGCGTCTGGATCAGGGGATAAGACGGTCAGGCTTTGGGGCACCGCGACAGGAACGGTGCGTCGTACACTCGGGGGCCATCGGGGGCGGGTTGGGGCCGTGGCCTTTTCACCAGACGGCAGGCTGATAGCGTCCACATCAAGTGACCAAACGGTTAGGCTCTGGGATACCGCGACAAGAGCGGTGCGCCGTACGCTCGAAGGCCATCAGGACTTCGTCGAGGCCGTGGCCTTTTCATCGGACGGTAATTTAGTGGCGTCTGGATCAGGGGATAAGACGGTCAGACTCTGGGACACCGCAACAGGAGCAGTACGTCGTACGCTCGAGGGCCACCGAGAATGGGTTAATGCCGTGGCCTTTTCACCGAACGGCAGTCTGGTGGCATCTGGATCAGAGGATCGAACGGTCAGGCTCTGGGACACCGCGACAGGAGTGGTGCGTCGTACACTCGAGGGCCACCGAGAATGGGTCAGGGCCGTGGCCTTTTCACCGGACGGCAGGCTAGTGGCGTCTGGATCAGGGGATAAGACGGTCAGACTCTGGGACACCGCGACAGGAACGGTGCGTCGTACACTCTGGGGCCATCAGGCGTGGGTCTGGGCCGTGGCCTTTTCACCAAACGGCAGGCTGGTGGCGTCTGGATCAGGGGATAAAACGGTCAAACTCTGGGACACCGCTACAGGAGCGGTGCGCTTTACGCTTAAGGGCCATGAGGCGGTCAGAGCCGTGGTCTTTTCACCGGACGGCAAACTGGTGGCGTCTGGATCGGACGATAAGACGGTCATTCTCTGGGATACGGCGACAGGAGCGGTGCGCCTTACACTCAAGGGCCATAAGGACACGGTTAGGGCCGTGGCTTTTTCACCAGAAGGCAGACTGGTGGCGTCTGGATCAAAAGATCAGACAGTTATGCTCTGGGATTCTGCGACGGGAGCGGTGCGTGGTACAATTGAGGGCCATCGGGAGTGGGTCTGGGCCGTGGCATTTTCACCAGACGGTAATATAGTGGCGTCTGGATCAGGGGATAAGACGGTCAGACTCTGGGACACTGCGACGGGAGTGGTGCGCCGTACACTCGAGGGCCATGAGGGCTCGGTCATGGCCGTGGCCTTTTCACCAGACGGCAGGCTGGTGGCGTCTGGGTCAGAGGATGAGACGGTTAGACTCTGGAAACCTACAACAGGAGCGATGCGCCGTATACTCGAGGGCCATCGGGGGTGGGTCACGGCCGTGGCTTTTTCACCGGATGGCAGGCTGGTGGCGTCTGGATCAAACGATAAGACGGTCACGCTCTGGGACACTGCATTAGATCGCGTCCAGCCACGCTAAGGCCGTTTCTGTATGTGTAGATTCTGATCGAACTCTTGAACATGTAAATGACGGACTCGAAGTGGAGATATTAGATTGCTCTAAAGACAGCCCTAGAGTCATATGTACTGCGCCAGATCAGCACGGATATCTACTACTGTGTGAAGAGGACGTGTGGTCCTACTTTTGTGATAGAGGTACGTACACCTTATTGATTCGACGAACATGGATGTGCGCTCGCTAAAGATAGCCCCGCTGACTTTAGTTGGTCAATCAGAAGAGCCGTGGTCAGTTCGCTGTTGCCAGTCGATCAGTTCGCTAATGCCAGTAAGGCTCTCAACAATCTTATACCAATTCCACCAGATCCATGAATATGAACGAGGACTATTGACAATAATGGAATCAATGATACAGGTTCTGGCTTCGACCTAGGTGGCGACCGAATCGTTCGCGAGTCAACGGTCTTAGAGGACTAGGTATCTCATCACACAATCAGCGTCAGGGCCAGGCCGTCGACGAGGAAGGTGTAATTGGAGTGGATGCAGGTGAGAGCCGAGGGTGGATCGACGTAGAATCGAAGGTCGTTCATCGAGTCAGGAAGAAGAGAGGTTGATTAGCGCACATAGGAAGGATACTGGAGTTGAGCAGCTGCGGGCGAAGAACGATGCAGGAGGCCATAAGTGACACTCATACGGCGACGAAAAAGGGAATCTGAAGTGCAACAGCGGAGAGGATGGGGGCTTTATAATTGGGCAAAGCGGCAAGGGGGTGCCGCGAGGGTGGAAGGCGACGAAATGTCACCGCTTTACAGAAATCGCTGTCTCCGTGCTGCGGGCTTAGTTCAACCTTCTTCACATGTTTATCACAGTCAATTAAGATACGCCTAGGTTTGGAATCCTAGATACCTATCCTTTCCCGTTGTTGTCGAAACCTTGTCTAGGAGCCATCTACCATGGTCAACGCCTCGCTGAAAGCACTCTCCAGTACCTGGGGCTGTCGCTGGGCCCAATATTCCAACTGTCCAACATGCGCAGAGTGTTTAGAAAACCTAGGGCTCAAAGCCTTTACCCAAGTATATCGTTTCGCCTCCTCCATACCATAAGGTTCCCTTCCTGAAGTCCAGACCTTTCTCTTCACCAACAATCCACTCACCTCCCGCTTTAATTGGATGATCTTCTTGAGGCCAAAACTCATTACTGAGCCAGTCATTGATCAATTCGATCTCGTGAATCCAGTGCTTGCGCTTTTTCATGTCTAGTGTGACCTCCGCATCCATTAGATCGCCACCAAAGACGTTTGGTGAATTAAACCGTGCAATAGTTAGGTGCGCAGATGGAACAACATAGCGTGAGCCAACATTGACACTAGCCGCGGTGATAGCAGCATACAGGTCGCGGCGGAAATGGTGGTAGGTGTAGTGGTCGTCTGCAGCAGTTCTTCTGTTGACCAGGCCTTCGCCAGCCGCAGGAACAAAGCTCAGCGCAAGAGCTGCAGAGTCGTAACTCAACATGGGCTTGATGAGCCGGGCTCGCTTTGACAGATCGGCGATATCCTTACCCTTTGGAAGCAATGCCTTCACAAGCGAGTCTATCTCTTCCGCGGTTAGCGAGTGCGCCACTTCCATGGCTGTCATGTGCAAGTTGTCAATAGGCATGAGCCACAAGTCTACAGAGTGTCAGCTGGGCATCGTAAATGGAATATCAGGCCAACCTGGCGCCACATCTGTAAGTTTTGCCTGTATGACCTCGACCAGCTTGCGTAGTTTGCCTGGTGGTCGAGCCCAGAATACCAAGCAATATCGTGAGTCTACATAACTCGGATCTCGCTGCGGGCCATCCAACTTCACTAAATGCTCATCGAGAATCCAACCATTGAAATCCTGGCTAAGTATTTTTGCTTTCTGCTGCTCATTTCTTGTAACCCTGTGCAGCTGATATCGCTCCTGAAGTTCTTTCTGGTCATGAATCAGACTGGCTCAGGTAACCTCTTCTCGTAAGGCTGTCACTGCATACTGGATCATCATGACACGCACTGATCAGACCGTCATAAGGGTTGGATGTGATTGGTGTTGTGGTGCCGGACAGATCCTCGATCGCGACTTTCGCCATTAGATAGGATGGTTTGGCCTTGCTAGGTTGTCACGGCAGGCAGAGACAAATACAGCGAGACCAAGTCAGCGCAAGGAGAAAAGTGTAGTTATTGTCACGCAGAATCCCAATAAATGATCAGTCACCATAGTGATAGTCATGAGGAGCTGAGTAACTCAACTAGCTCCATCCCCCACCTTCAGCCCGTACCCTAAGCCCTTAAACAGCCAACCAGAAACAGTTAAGCTCAAATTTTGTCCATCAAGAAAGCTCAATCAATCGACAACTTTCGAGCGCAGGACTAGAACAACACCAATACGTAGCGATCTTGCGAACTCAGTCAAGATGGTAAGCAGTCTTCTCTTTCTTGATCCACACGAGCATCTGAAAGCAGAGGCGCCGCGGGCACGACGAGAGGAGATCCTTCCATGGCGGCCAATTCATGGACATATGAACGAGATTGCAACAACGGTAGCGTCGAACTGGTTTCACGAGAACAATGTTCCGGCAATCCAAAAAACTTCTCGAGACAACATCCGACTCACTCTGATGTGCAAGACCTGGACTGCATCAATTACACGCTTGTAGGGGAAGTAGTCGTGGTCGAATTCGAGGCCGCAGAGAAATACAGTGGACGACTGCGGTGCCATCATGTTCGTTCGCACTCAGCGCTAATACTTTTACCATCGATAGGTCAACGTCCCCAAGACTCGCCGGACCTACTGCAAGGGCCAGGGCTGCAAGAAACATACTCAACACAAAGTTACGCAGTACAAAGCCGGCAAAGTAAGGACCACCCGGCGCCACCACTTCCAAAAGCCCCATCTGACAATCAATTACCCAGGCCTCATTATTCGCGCAAGGAAAGCGAAGATACGACCGCAAGCAGTCAGGTTACGGTGGTCAGACGAAACCTGTGTTCAAAAAGAAGGCGAAGACAACCAAGAAGGTCGTGTTGAGATTGGAGTGCACAGTATGCAAGACGAAGGCACAGTTGGCGCTGAAGCGATGCAAGCATTTCGAACTAGGGTATGTGATATATATACAAGACGGGTAGTGAGAAGCCTTCGCTAACGTACTTTGACAGTGGTGATAAGAAGACGAAGGGTGCTGCTCTGGTTTTCTAAGCTCGTATCTACACAAGGATGGTTAATGGTCATGGCATGTCTTCGAGCTGGAATATCAACATATTCGCCTACACAAACCGGCTAGGATGCATGGGAGAGCTAAGAGATTCAAGCGTCGAACAATGAATTCCTGGCCACTTTGCGCAGAAGAATTCATCGAAAGAAATCCCAGCGTTGTACAAAGAGCATCATCTATTAGACAGTGCGGAAAAACGCTGATCGATTGCGCAGTGCCCCGTGGGCTGTGGATCTGTTCACTACCCTACTGAACTATGAATTAACCCCGAGCACTCTACTGTTTGACGCTCCAAAAGATTTGCAGACTTTGAGACCGGCCTAGCATTTGTCCATCTGCACCCCCTTTCCCCACCAATACCTACCCTCAAATCCCATTCTTCTCCAAGAACTTCACCATCAAATCCGCGATTTCCTCCGTATGACTCTCCACAGCAAAATGTCCCGCATCCAAAAGATGCACCTCTGCCTTAGGCAGATCCCTCTTGAAAGCCTCGGCACCAGGCGGGATGAAAATGGCATCGTTCTTCCCCCAGGCCGCTAGAACAGGCACCTGGCTCTTGCGGAAATATTCTTGAAACTGCGGATACATTGCGACATTGGTCCGGTAGTCCATTAGCAGCTTGAGCTGGATGTCTTTGTTGCCTGGGCGCTCCAAGAGTACCCAGTCGAGATAGTATGTCGCAGGATCGATGACATCAGTGTCCGGCTCGCCAGTCGTGTATTGCCCTTTGGTTCCCTCAAGGTTGAGGAAGTTGTTTCGGACGAAGTCGGCGGTCGCGGTGTCGTTGTTTTCCCACCATGCTTTAAGGGGGTTCCAGAAGTCGCCGAGACCGTCTTCGTAGGCGTTGCCGTTCTGGGAGACGATGGCGGTGATGGCCTCGGGCCTTTGGAGTGCTAGACGCAGAGCCGTCGGTGCGCCGTAGTCGAATACGTAGACGGCGAATTTGGAGATGCCGAGGATGTCAAGGAAGGACGCTGTCGTGGTTGCGAGATTGGCAAAGTTGTACTCGAAATTTAGGGAGCTGGGGACCTCGGTGAAGCCAAAGCCTGGGAGGTCTGGCGCAATGACGTGGTATTTTGGAGCGAGGAGGTTGATGAGCTTAACATATTGGTGGGATGAGGATGGGAAGCCATGGAGCAAGAGGACCACAGGGGCAGACTTGGAGCCTGCTTCACGGTAGAAGACCTTGATGCCGTTGGGGAGTGTTGTATACATCTTAATCGGTGTTTTCAGCTTCCTGTTGCTTGAGCTCCTTGTTTGGCGTATTACAATGGGATGGTCAATGGTCAGTGATTCTCTTCTGATTCTGGCACTCTTCAGTGAGTTGTTGGCCTTTATATTCTACCTATTCTCTTTCCCATCACCATGTTAACGAACATGTCAGCAGGCACCAGCTCTTGGTTAAGGCAGCATGGGAACTCTATGGAGCTTCAGCACAGACCATCTTGAAGTTAGCTTCAGTCGCTAAAATGCACGATTTAATCAGCGAGGTGCTCCTGTGTTGGCTTCGCTGTGTGGTTCGTCAGTGATGTCGTGGCGAAGCTGCTTTAATGTTTCGCTTGAGTTTCTGGGGCTGCTTTTGCAAAATAAAAGCAGCACAAGATCGCTGTTTTAACGACCTTCGTTTATTGGGCAGAAGTGGTTGTCCTGCCGAGCGGGACGACGCTAATGCTGTCGTCCCACGCCGTCATCTTCCGCGGATATGGAAAAGTCGATGCCATCTTCTCGATTAGCAATGCAGACTGCAGCATCATCCATCATAGTGCCCTTTTTTCCATGGTCTTCCACTTCTGCCATTGGGACACAAGGAATTGTGGCACGGTTGACATGCGAAATTCGATCCAAAATGTATCCACACCGAAGCCAGAGCCGTCATCTGGAAGAAAGCTCTTCGCACCTCCGGCTATCTTGTACCGGATGAATTGGAAAAGGCAGCTGGTAGTAAATGTTGAGGTCCAGCGTACTCTGTAGGAAGACGCCGCACCGATTGACTTTATCCCCTTTGACAGGTCGAACATACATAGTAGCACCTAACTCATACATTCCTGACCATACTTCATTTTACCGTCGGGCTTCGGCCAATTTTCCCCGACAAAGGCCCGAGGTAGTATGCTTGATTCGGTGGTGACGCCATCCCATGACGCTTGGCCTTACAAATGCACCCCTGAATTTTTTTCCCCGCTTTCAACCGCTCAGTTCCCGGGTACACCTAATAGATATGAGCTTCGTCATAGGAGTTGTTGAGGGCAGCTGCTTTGTCAGTTGGCTAACGCATCTTGTAACTTTCTCATCACTAGAGTCGGTAGCTAATGTCGCACGTCTTTGCGCGAGACGCGAATATGCCAAGGAGTAAACATTGGAGAGCTTCTTCTCCGCTGAGTTCCGCGGGTCATGATCTCTCCAGGTCTATAAGTTGATGATGTTTCCTGCTCTTCTGTTTGTTCTCGCATATTCAAAGTCATTCTATCAGCCTGAGCAAGTTCCACATTCTGTTCAGTAGCCTCAATCAATAACCCTTCTCCTAACCAGCAAACTTATTCCCGAGCTCGATACTCACCCCTGACATCTTCAAATGGCCAAACTCGCAGTGATTGTCGGCGCCACAGGCGGCCAAGGCAACTCAGTTGTCGGAGCCCTCCTCAAGGATCCTTCCTACAAGATCCGTGCCATCACCCGCAACCCTTCTAGCGAAAAGGGCAAAGCGCTCTCCGCCCAAGGCGTCGAGGTCGTCGCCGCAGATCTCAATGACGAAGCCTCCCTCGTCAAAGCTTTCTCCGGAGCTTCAGTCATCTTCGGCGTCACTGACTTCTTCGAGCCATTCGCTAGGACCGACGCCGAGGAGGCCATGAAGGTCGAATACGGCCAGGGCGTCAACATCGTATCCGCCGCGTCCAAGACCCCAAGTCTCGAACATTTCATATGGAGCACCCTTCCCGACGCCCGTAAGATCTCTAATGGCGAGCACGTCGTGCCCTTCTTCGACTCCAAGACCCGTGTCGATGCTTATATCAAGGGAAACAAGTCGTTGCTCAGCAAGACGACTTTCCTCTACGTTGGCTATTACGCTGGCAACCTATTGGCCCCTCCTTTGACTCCCAATTTTGTCAAGTCTTCTGGCAAGTACGTGTGGTTCATGCCACTGTCAGCCGACACACCATTGACTCACATCGGCGACCACGGCGCCAATATCGGTGTTTTTACCAAAGCCATCTTGGCCAAGGGCGAACAGGCCCGCGGAGGCAAGTACGTCCTCGGATCTGTGCAAGAAAATACATTCGGCGAGGCCTTGGCGGACTGGGCAAAGCACACAGGGAAGACAGACCAGACCGCTGTGGTGCAGGTTAGCTTCGAGGACTACGAGATGTTGTGGCCCAAGTGGGGAACGGTGATGGGCACCATGCTGAAGTGGTGGAACGTCGCAAAGGAACAGAGCTGGACCGTGCCGAGCGGAGAACCGTTGTTAAAGGCTGCTGACCTGGGTCTCTCAAAGAAGGACTTCGTCCTGCCGGGCCCGGCATGGCGGGCGATGGATTGGAGCAGTACTTGAATGGTTGCTAGGATAATGTAATTTGGAAAAGGTTTTAGATTGTAAGAAGACACTGCTCAATTCGAAACAAAGTTGGCCGTAAATTCTCTATTAGTTGGCTCCAGAGGTTCATCGAAAATGAAATGGGCACACTGGACACAGGGCAAACTGCAGATGCGCTCAGCGTAAAATTTGGTCAAGACAGGTGCAATATGTAACATATCTAATGTGTATCATCATGTAGTATCATTGAGGCATTTCATGTATAGTATAGACAAGCTCTCCCACTAGTCAGCTTGTATCTAAGAAGCTGGACATTTCTAAGCCTAAGGGGGTATCTTAAATCCAAGAGGCGTTCCCGTTACAACTTCCAAAGAAGAAACGCCGGCCATCATCGGTCATAACAGATCCTCCAGAATCAGCTTTTCAAAATCTTCCTCGGTTTCTTGTCCATACGCAGTGCTGGCTACCCCCCCAAAAAGAAATCAGCGTCATCCCTCCCATCACCACCTTCCCCATTGAAGTAGCTCTGATCGATTTTTAAGATCCAATCAACTTTCTGGCTCTCGGTCCGAGCTGCGAATAAAAAGGTGTTCTGCTCTCCATATACCGCGAAGACATTTGCGAGCCCTCCTGAGCTGCCACTTGCTCTTCCGCCAGTTGATGCCGTACCCAGCAGCCTCTTGAAATCAGGATCATGGTCGATCCTCGCATGCGTTAGGTTGATAGCGTTCAGCGCGTCGCCATCCGGCACTGAGTGTATCAGAAGGTAGGGAGCCCGCAGATCTACGAATCGCCGTTTCCACTGCATATTTGTGTGCAAGGGGTCATGTTGGTCAGACGGCATGAGCAAGTAGCCGGATTTTAGCGAAGTGGCGTTCTTCGGAATCTGAGTGACAGTGGCAACGTAGCGTGGTTTGCCGACTGGCTGCTTGGTCGGCGATGAATTTGTAGATGAAGGTCCTTCAATGGATGGTGGCGGCCTATGCAATGTTGAAGCAGCAGTGGATGCTGAAGCGTCTTCTTGAAGGAAGAGAGCACCCGACGGCTCTGGGGTAGGCTTTAACCACAAGGCGACGTACTTGCGCAGTAAACCTTCTTGCCGAGTGTCAGGCCTTGCAGGAGATGGCTGACGAGAGCCGATCCCGTTCCATACGCTTAGTTTCCGAGTGCCTAACGCTGCTCGAGCGGCTTCGATCTCCTCTAGCCGCCGTCTTCTCCGTCGCGCGCCCAGGAAATCCCGAATCAGCGATATGCGTCGTGGTGCCCAGTTGCCAAGAAGCTCCTCGCCATTCACATAGTCCTGCACAGTGTCCATACGCCACAGATCGGCAGCTCTTTTAACGCTGAGCGGGCGTACAGCAATGGAGAATATCCCGTCGGTCGAGTGGGTCACGCGGGTCTGATTCCAGAATGACTTCAAAATTGATTGCGGGCGATTGTAGGACCTGGGAAGAATCTGGAGCTGCTGATCAATCGCGAAAGCCATCGAATTTTGCAGACGCGATGAAACAATGTCCCACCGCAGCGAGACCTGGATCTTGCAGTGTTCGGACGTCGCGCGATCCAGAAGTGGTGAATTGTGCAACGAGCTGTCCCACTGACCAATAACCGAGATGTTTGACGTGCCATCGGCGTTGTCTTTGATCATCGGCTCTTGGATCTGTTTCAGTATGATTTCTGACGTCAAGGACTCGAGGTTCGCAATCTTCCCTGATGGGTCGACTAAATGTACGCCACCGATGCGCAGCCGGTGAAAATCGTCCCAAGGCAGAACTTCTGTAAGATTGTGAGTCAGTGAGATTTTTACACGCCGTTGCAGGCCTTGATGAAGCTGATACACGCCATTGTCGAGCGCGGACGACTGTACCACTTCGACAGGCATATATTGACCATTTTCCGTGAGCTCAAGTATCTGAATCTTCGCGAACACATCATGTCTCTCTTCTGAGTGATATTCTGACTCTGGCAGACGCGGTCCTCGAGTGACTGCTGACAATGTCTCTGCAGACTCGCGTATCTCATCCCAGCTGACTAGCCGATCAAGATGCATGCCTGTGACTTGTGCATAAATGGCGACTTTGAGCACAGCTGTCCGAGGACTGGACTTCGGCAAACTGACGCTGTGCACGCTTTCAAACCGAATGGGACCTTCGTCAAAGTCCTTGATTGTCTGTGTTGTCGTAATTCCAGTTTCGTCAGCAGCCCCTGGAACATACAGTTGTGCGTGGAGATTGGTTCCTTCTCGCTCAGCGAAACCTGTCATATCGTGCATGATGACGTTGAACATCATCATAGATGGAGGCGCCTCCGCCAGAGACGGTTCAAGGGACAACTTCACAATTCCAACAATGCTCTGTGTATATGGAGAGACGATTTCGACAGTGAAGTCCTGTACTCGCGTCTCGAAAACAGCGGTCAGTGTTACGCTGCCATCACCCAAAAACGAAAATTGCGGTTGAGAAGTTTCCATGAAGGGATCCTCGACGCGAAAGTGTTGAAGATATTCTGGTCGATCAACATATTGATTCATCTGTCGCATTTTGTGAAGACGATGTTTGAGCTTCTGCAGAGACCAGAGGTGAATAGCCGAGTGCTTGAAATCGATTACGCGGATTGCTAGGCACGGTTTCCGGGCATCCTGGAGAGCTTCGTCGTCGTCACTCGATATGTCGTTCAATACCATGTCGTAAGAAGACATTCTATCTTGACCACTATCGAGGATTGCGAATTGGAAAGTGGTATCTTTGTCCATGATTCGGCTCATCACTTGGGCCTCCTTCAATAAACCGGCGTGTTGCAACAGTGCTTCAGCAATGTGAATGTAGTTCCATTGCCGCCATCTCTCAACCACAGACTTGGCGATAGCAATCTCTTCAGCATCCAGCTCAGTCAGACCATTCGCAGCTGTTCTTGCTTTCGTAGTCTGCGGTCTTGGGGACAGCTTCTTGATCTGCTGCTCAAACTCCTCTTTCTGTTGTCTGAGTTGCTTCTCGAATTCCTCCTTGGCTTTCTGCAAGGCTTCTTCCATTTTGGCTTTCTCCTCTTCCCGATCGACGTTGCCCTTCTCGGCAGATGGCTCTTTCGTCTTGATTTCTTCTCGATAGAGCTCTCCTTGCTCATCAATCTGCTTCTGCATATCGTCTTGTACTGCCTTGAGTCCAATCTCATCCTCATTCTCTGGCTCGTCATGTTGAAGCGGTGTCCCCGGTATAGTGATCGCTGTATCTAGAGAGAAGTTGTCGAGTGTGCCGTTTGACATGTATTTGTCTCGAACCAAGAAGGATGCCATCGAGTCCAGGTCATCGTCGTTATCAAAAAGCCGGCTCTCTGGACGGCCTCGTCTTTCGTCTCGTGCCCGCTGAACATTTTCAAACAAGTAATCAAGCTCGTCGTCCGTCAAGTTCACTATTTTCTGATCCGCGCCCAAAATTGCATTAGCTGCCTCTCTTCGAGCAAGGGACCAGTCGGAGTCACGATTTCTGGACACTGGCATGGGGGACTCTCCTCGGCTAGACTCGCCGTCATGTTCAGAGCCAGCTTTACTCATCGCCCGCTCATGTCCTGGGCGGAAGGGCATCGGTGAGCCGATTTGGCTAGCTGTCACCGAATGGCGGAGCAGACTCTGTTCTTTACGTTCGGCCTTGGCTTCGAGCGGATTGTTAAACCGAAAGATGTGGAAGTTGCCCAGTATGATTCGATTCCCGCTTCGCAGTCTTTTCGGTTGATCCACTTGAATTCCATTTACCATCACTGCGGCAAGCTCAAATGGTATTACAGTGACGATGTTGTCCACGTTTTCAAAGGTACAGTGATGATGCAGTATCTTGGAACCGTTCAATCGAATCTCTGAGTCGGTCGCGGTGTCAACATTGCCCACGGTCGTCAGTCCGGGTTTGATGTTGTACACGAGACATTCTGCCAGCAAAGGATCGTCGCTTAAATTGACCAAGTGAGGCATTTTCTTTGGAGTGCTGAGGCCGACGTTGCCTTTCTCAATACTAATACCGAGTTCCTCCAACGCAGCTTCTCGCTCTTTGTGGATTTCCTCGGTCTTCTGCAGCTTCTCCTCCCAAGTCTGATTGAGATCTTTATACAGTTTCTCGCTTTGATTCAGTTGCTCGATGATCTCGGCCTTGCTGACCTTTTTGACAGTTCCATCTGCCTGGGTAATTGAGACGATTTGTTGGTCTAGTGGCGTTCCGGGTGGATACTCTTCTGCACCAGCACCAAATGCCCCATTTCCTCCACCAAGCTTGCTCCGTAGTTGAGCCAGTTCCTCTTTGAGCTCGCGGATCATCCGAGCGTTTGGATCTTCATTGACAACTGCGTGGTTCTTGATTCGCTTTGCGGAGTCTGCGTACCTTAGAGTACTGAGAGTCTCTTCGAAATTGATATCCGCCGGTGAGATGGCCGCAATCATGGCAGTCATACTATTTCCACCTAATGAGTCCTTTAGCAGCCAAGTCAATACCGAATCCCGATATGGCACCATTGATGCGTTCTTCTTCTTGGTCGACGAGAGGTCAGCCAGCGCAGCAATGACTCGGCCTAGAGTGGACAGCGAGCGATTGATTTCTGCCCCTTCCTTCAGACGAGAACCCGTTGCACCTGTTGATGACGCTCGCTCGGATCCCGCAAGGTCAACCAGGCTAATCTTAGCCACCTTTTCAGTATCCATAGACGTTTCCACATCATGTCTTTTCTGAGTCAATGTCAAAGTGAAGACGGCATGCGATCGGCTTGATGTTTCATTCATGTTGGTTGCTGCAACCGTCCTCGCCTTGTTGCCCTCATCCATCAGGTGTTCGATTTCTTTGAAGGATCCTACTACAAGCTTTGCTAAGTCCTCGACATATGGTCCAGTCGAAGGATGCTCTCGGACTTTCAGATTGCCTTTGGTTGAGGGATTAAGAAGGTCTCGAACCCGCTCGTTGTAGATCTCAAGGTACGACACTTCGACTCGACATTTCAGATTCGGGTCCGACTGCAATCCTGTGATTCTGGCGAACATTTCCCTGCATATTCTGGGAATCACACCAGCTTCTTCTCCATAGCCCATCATAGAGTATGATTTTCCTGAACCAGTTTGACCGTATGCGAAGATGCAGTTGTTATATCCTTGAAACGCGTTATCGAGAAGAGGCGAACCGAGGTCTTGAAAGAGGTTGTCTTGTCCGGCGAAATGGGAATCGCTTTTATTGAAGGACCAGTACGACTTGTCGAATTTGAAAGTCTTCTGCCCATCCAGACTACCCTTTCCGCCTTTCCGAAGTCTTTCCTCTGCATCGGGCGGAGGATGCAGAATGGTCTGCGCATCCTGCATCTGAACAATGCATTTGGCATTTCGGTCGAGTTCTGGACAGCACTACCTGTCACTTATTCCAGATCTTCAACCAAGAGTAGCGTGTCATCCACATACCTCTATTGTTGAACGGTCTCACTCTGACCACCACCTTGATGTTTCCGCCACCAGTGGGCGCCATTTCGTTTCTTTCATGCACACAATCAGCGCGTCCTTGTCTTGAACAGAACAGAGATGCTCAAGTGTCCGCTCAAGGCAAGACAGCTTCCTCCTTAGCAGGCTGGTATGTAAAGGAGAAGGGGCCAGTCCCTGGCAGTACTGCTAATAAGCAGAAATCACGCGTGCCTGCACTGAGCACGCGCAGGTCAGTTGAGAGCCTTGTTGAACAAATCGGAGGCAAGTGGAGTCCCGCAGCAAGATGCCGCTGCAGGGTCGTAGCTTAAATCCCTGCAATCTGTTTCTGCCACCAGCGACAAACTGCGTCACCAACCCATAAACAGACAAAGAACTCAACACAGCGAAGTGACGACACAAAAGAACTATAAGGAGCACATGGCCTACGTGAGGAAGAGGCAGGGAAGCACTTTTCGTGTTTGCATCGCTGCCAAACGCCATACTTTAGTCGCCTTTCCGCAATAAGCACGACATCCTGTTTACAACCTTCTAAAATGAACTACCGGACGCAGAATGGACGGACAAGCAAAAGAGGGGCCTTTCTCAGTGGCACCTGGCATTGCGACTGCGAACCTCGAATGCCAGCCGACAAGTTCCAGACCAAGAACGGGGGCAAGAATCACGGCAGATGGTGTAAGTAGAGCACGCCTTCACACAGACTCAATCAACTAATCGCACTCGTAGTCTATACTTGCCAGAAGCCACAACCCAAGCGCTGCGGTTTCTTTCTCTGGCAGGATGATGCAAAGGTTCGCGAGGAATCCGCAGTCTTAGGCAATTCGCGATCAGAGCCGAGACAGGTGCCTCAGACACCAAGAAAACCCATCTCCAATCCGCATGCGCCGCTCACGCCGCAATCTAGAGGACACCCACTAAACGAAGAGAAGGCAGTCGGTCTCACGGATACTCCAACAGGCAAGAATGACATTTCGACGCCAGCGGACGAGGATTCGTTCGAATGGCCTTCGAGCGACGAAGACAAACTTGCAAAGGCAGCGGCGCAAGCAGCAATGCCTCCTCCCGTTGAGACACCCTGGAAGACACCCCGAACGGAACAATTTACATCGCCAGGTAAGAGAAGCTATAATGAGATGCAAAGCAGTGGCATGTCCGCCTGGCCTGTCTCAACACTTAGCAACGATGACGACGTCTTCATGACACCCACAACTTCGAACCGCTACAACGGCCTCCTCTCACCCACTGCAACTCCTGCACGAATTCCCTCACAACCTGAAAATCCAAGCCAGCCCGTCGGAAACCATACGTCCAACTCCATCCTCGCAACCGAAGTCCTCAAGATCCTCGCTCCGATCCCACTCAACTCGTCTGTCCAGTCCCAGCTTGTTGAGCTGCTGAACAGACATGACCTGCGCACCCAAGGTATCGCTAAGGGCCGCGACATTACTCGTCTTGCAATCCAGTCCAAAGAACGGGAGATCGCTGAGCTGCAGGCGCGGATCACTGGGCTGGAGGCAGAGCGCCAGACAAGCCGGACAGTAATCGCATATCTTAAACAGGACATTGGGATCAGTGCGGCTTCTCCAAAGAAAGGGTGAGGCCTCTTTGCGCCCAAGAATGGCACCCCCGGCAACTCCTGAGGCGCGCCTTTCAAGTATCATCTTGGTGTCATCGATGCAAATAACCGCGATAAGTCTTGGTTTCTAGTGATTGAAGCTTCATATCGACAGCTGCTAGCCTCTAAGTAAGCAGCACCTCCTGACAGTGAAGTATTGCAGTCGGATGTGGTTTAGACAGAGTCAGGCTTGGCCAGGTTCTACATCTACATCATAGCGAAGTCCATTAGCAAATCGTGAAGCACTAATCGATTTGAAATATAGCCACCCCCGGGGATGAACCGAGTGCTAGCGATCGCGCTCTACAGATTTCACTAAGTGAAAAGCTGAAGAAGCGGTCTGACGCGAAGAATGCAGGGGCAGAGATTCAGGAGATGAACAGTACACACCTTGGCATGAACAATGATGTGTTGCGGTGAGGCGTACATGCCTTGGAAGGTCAACTGACGGTTTTAGGACTGGGGACTGGGATCGTCGTCCTACATGAGTTTTAGACAGCGTCTTCAGTTGACTCGGCGCGTTGGTCATAGAACGAATGGAGGGTGAAGTGAAGAGAGGAACGAAATGACTTGGAGAGCAGGTGCTACCTCATCACAGAAAAGAGTGGGGTCTACAAGCTTTAGGACTAGTAGGTGAGGCTTTTACTTGGACAACTGGCAAATTTGCGCGAATACATCTTCAGACACGTTCTAGCTTGCTTTCTTTTGCTGAGTACTTGTGCGATTGAACAACAGGTTAGAACGGGAGGCCAAGAATCCTGTGTACCCTCCCCCCACGCATTCCCTGAATCTTCTTAACATGTTGTGGTTTCAGTTGCCGACGCTTCGCTCCATAGTCGGGCTCTAGAACTTGCCATGCGCCTTCCACCCAAAAAGATCCGTTGGTCGCTACCAGCCTTGTCTGCATTGCATCTGCATCTGCACCTGCATCTGCACCACCGATCGCTACCAACACCAGAACCTGCCATGCTCTCCTATTTGACGGTGATAATAAAAGCAAGGGCTTTTAGGGGCAAAACACGTTGTGGGACATCAACAGAAGCAACGCGTGCCTACGTATGAGGGAAGGCAGAAGTCAGACGATCCACAGCCAGTAACGGGACAGCCGAAGTGCGCGTAAGGGCAGTAGATAGAGGCGAATGGTCGCGGTGGTGGATGCCCAAAGTGCTTTTTTCGTTCGATAAAGGTCCAAAACAAGGCGTGTTTCTTTTCTTGTTCGTAGCCAGTGTACCATTCTCGAAGACCACCCGGGGGTCACGCGTTGTTCCCTAGAAATCTCATACCCTGTTCCTAGTCAAGCCTTGTAAACCCCCTTCCTCGGCCACGCCGAGAGTTGATTGAACCCTGCCTCTGGAATGCTGCTTACCGCTTGCCCAGACCGGGCTGGATGGATATGGATTCGACACTCTGCGACGTTTGGAGTCCTGGTAGCTGACCAGCCTTCGATTTACGTAGAATCAGCTTGCTGGGGTGGCAATATCTCGTTGATGAAACGCTGATTGCGAAAATGAGGCCTTGGGTGGAGGGAATTTGTGTTTTTGGGCCCCTGATCATTTCGCTTCCTCACATGGCCAAGAAACTGCGCGATGGAGGAAGATAAATGATGTTGGTCAGATTTCAAGACGAAGAACACATGCTTTAACGGCATTGACAAGAACGAAATTGTATTCGGCAATCTTGTTCTCCTTTCCCTTCTTCATGTCATCGAAATCATGGAAGCGAGGTATGTGTGCGGTCATACGAGTTCATAGAAAATGAAAAATGAAATCGTGCGAAAACGGGGATTTGAATGACATGCGGTATATTTCGCTATGTCAAATCTGCTTCCAAAAATGCTTCTGCAGTCTTGAAGATCTGACGAATTTCTGGCTCTCCTACCGACCTTTCAGTCTCTGTTGGCCATAGGCTCTATGTCCGAAATAGGTTCTCCTCGTCAGTGCGCCTCCGGATCTGCCATCGCGTCCTCTCTATCAATACTCGACTCGTCGCTGCATTATAATCGTACACAAGTACTGCTGGGAGCTCGCTTCATTTGCAGTCCTCGTCTCTTCAGTAACTGTCCAGTTGTCCAAATCGTTTTGGTCTTTAGCTTTTGCCGGGCCTCGAGGGTCTTGAGCGTGTGTCCTTGAACGTTTTTGCAGCCAGTGGGTAGAATAGATCATCTTTTGTCAATGAAAGATGAAGCAAAGCTCCAGATGACGGAGCTTTTTTTTTGTCAAGCAATAAAGACTCAACTTTGCCAACTCGAGTAAATTGATGGTCGATCACAAGATGACGCATTTGGGTCTCGCTTTTTTGTCCGTATTGCGGTACATCCGCGGGTGTTCTGTGTCCAGATTTCGATCTCTTGGGGAACCAAATGTGGTTCCTTTTCGATCCAATTGTCTGAGAGGTTGTTGTCTTTGACGACGTAGTAAGCGTACGACATCGTAGAACGCCTTCTCGACGTTGATGCAGTTCTTTGCCGATGCCTCCACAAATTCGCAGCCTAGCTCTTTGGCTAGGGCAAGTCCTTCGGCAGACGAGACTTCCCTTTCATGCTGTTTGTCGCTTTTGTTGCCTACCAGCATGACCGGAACGGGACCGCCGTACGAGTTTGAGGGCATTTGAGATGTGAGGTAACTCGGACCAGTGGGTGATCCGGCGTTGCTTGACTCTTTGACCCGCTGGATTTGGGAGTAGAACCTCTGGATTCGACTGAAAGAATTTCTCGATGTGATGCTGTAAACAAGCACGAAGCCTTCCCCATCTCTTATCCATTGATCTCTCAGCGCTGTATATTCTTCTTGCCCGGCTGTATCTAGCACTTCCAACATGCACGATTGCTGGTCGATGACAACTTGTTTTCGGTAGGAGTCTTCGATAGTAGGGTCATATGTCTCGACGAAGTGGTTTAAGCATAGCTGCTTGAGATTAGCAACATCCAGATCCCGGACTGAAGGCAGGAACGCTTACCTGAATCGTGAGGGCAGTTTTACCCACACCTCCATCCCCCAGCACCACCAATTTGTAGAGTGTCATTTTTCCAGCCATGGCTGCGCTATTTTCTTGACTTGACCGACGACTTGACGTCGATCTCTTGTCAATCTTCCAATCTACCGCCTCTAACCCCGCTTATGGTGGTGTTTCGTAAAAAAAACAGGAGCCTGCAGAGAAGACTCTCCGATTGGAGCACAGATTGACACCTTGCTGACTTGAGTAGCTAAAGCTCTTGTCCCTTCGCGAATGTTGGAATATCCGGTTTGGCGTGCGTGTGATGCAGATGTGATGAGAGAATAGGTTTGTAGGATGAGGCCAAGGGCATGTGACGGTAATAAGACGGTGTGAAAAGATGTTACTGCCCCCCAGCCCTACCCGTCTGCTAATGTTTGCCAACGTAGCTCGAATCACAATCCACGAGTCGAAGAAGTCGATGTGGCGACCAGACTAGTGACTGTTACAGGTGATGCAGTCTCCGATTCGCTGTTGCGCAGCAAAGCCTTTGCTGGCGCGTTAGTCGACTAAATCTCTAGCAGAGAGCTCACTCCTCAGTGCTGATATGGGCTGTCTCCAGTGGCCGAGAAATGGCCGGGCGAATAGAGAGCCAAGGATGGGAGATGAATTGAGGATGGTTGTGCTACTGCCTTTTCTTCGGTATGAACGTTGCCCAGCGTCACGGTCGGTTCCTAGTCGACGCTTCCTGCACTATTACTATCCAAGGGGATGGGGTCAATAAAGCTCCCTCGGTAGCGTGCGGGAATTTCGCGATTGACGCCGTGTGTAGATATCTGATAGTGCCAGAGAAGCCCGGGCCCGACCGAAGTGAGGGAAGCTGGAGACGCCGGACTTCGTGCAATGGAGAAGATGTAAATGGGCTGCGAATTGAAGGCCGAGCCTCCAGTTCCTGAGCACCTTTGGGTATCGTGCTAGACGTTCGAAGATTAGGAACTGTCTGCTGATTGATTGGAAAAATTCAGGGTCGATCGTCGCGTTGCTCAGGGCCAAAAGGGATTCCAAAGTTGTTGAAGATCTGCCCCGTGCGGAGAACGAGGGCTTTGACAATCAAGCGGCCTAGTTCACTGCCCCCCGGAGAATGATCAACGAGGTACTACGGAGAGGTGGGACAGGGCTGCAAAGCGACCATGCTGTCTAAGTTTTTATAACGCTCGAGAGGTGGGACGGAGGAAGGGCTAGTACAGCCGCAGCAGCAAGCAATTCGCTTTTGTGTCAGGAATTTTCCGCAAAACCCTGGCGACAAAGTCTGTAACCGCGAGCTTCAGATGTGCTCTCTCTAGTTTAGACGAGCCCACAAAATTAACGTGCCCGCCTGCCGGCTCGTTGGTGGGACACAGCTGACCGACTCTTCTGGTCATTCTAACCCGGGATTAATCGGCCATGCTACGGGGTATTTGTTCTGGGCCTTTCCCAAGTGTCAAGTGTCGCTGGCGCGGGCACTGCTCCACTGGCCCTAATCAACTAGGAACTCGACCCGGATATTCTCAAGCCCGTCCCCAAGGAGCTATACAGGCATTGAATCCATGGAGGCGAGGTGAGTTAAACATGCCGAGTTACCGTGCCAGACAGGAACTGAGATGACATGGCAAAGAGCAGACACTATACCCACGCTATGGCCCACCTCCAAGCGTCTTCGTTAATCGACCACGCAAGCGATACGCAGATTTGGCTGCTTGAACTTTCCGATAGCTCTCATACTGATTGTTCGCCCTGTTTGCCCTTGTAAGCAGTAAACCCCCAGCTCAACTACAGGCCCCAGGACAAGGCTTTCTGACGGATAAGAAGCAACGTGTTATCGATAGATCCGATAACAGCCGTTTCACTGACAAATGTAAATCCCGCGGAACGATGAACTGCAGAAATACCTCGCAGCAGGTCCTGGTCAAGTGCCCTGGGCCGAGCAGAATCGTTTCGACTCTTTTACAGTGATCAGCCAAACTTACCAGGATATCGGAAGCGAGCCGACTCTTGTCATAGAAGCACAAGCAGAAGCAATCGCAGACCTTTGATCCCTGGGGGCCCTTGCCGATCAAACAGGTACCAATTTTGCTAGCCCAGGCTAGGCAAGCGTTTGGAAAGGCAAACCAAAAGAGCCAGAGAAGCGAGGGGGCCGCAGGTAACTAGGGGGGTTGGCTGGCGGAACGGCACGCCTCTGTGTAACTCCATACCCTAGGTTTATCCCGTTTGTACGGAACCAGCAACCTCTTACCATTCTCGGCCGTAGCCAAGTTGATAGTATCATGTACCTCTCACAGAGTACAGTAGCATTGGCACTATTGTAGAGTCGGGTCTAGAGCCATGCAAGGAGCGGCGATCGGTCACCCATGAGCACATGGGAAATAACTGCGTGTCTGCACTGTGTGGTGGTGTCTTAACTGTTTAAACCCCTGTCTTGGGTCTTGAAAAGGGGTCGAGTTCTTCCCGGTTTGCCTTAAGCCCGACACACCGTTGCTTTGGGGAGGCTTAGTTGGCTTCCTCAGGCCTAAGTATGCAGTCCGGTTTTCATTGTTCAAATATATGCCAGTACAAACTCTCGGAGGACAAGACATAGCCTGCTCTCATGTTCTTTCTTTCCAAAGCAAATCACCTTGATAACATCTTCTGAAGCCGTGAAATGAATGAAGGGATCCTGCGGCCGACAGACAGCCAAGCCACGTGAACTCGTGAAGATCACGTGTTGAATGATTCCTCAATGACACCCGTTGCTTACTCCATCCGAAACGGTGGAATTCCAGACGAGTTTTGGGACATCGACAAGATTGCCTAAGCTAAAGTATTGCTCTGCTCCCTTTCCCCAGGGAATTTAAGGGACGTGAAGTCCCACCTCCGCAAGCCGTCTCGATCCATCCCGCGATTCGTTTTCGTATTTGTCATCTACGATTTTACCTCGAAGTCTTCCATTGGGCTCGACTTTTCCCCGCAAGTTTCAGTTTACGCGTGTTTGATCCTCTTTACCAACACCAAGTGACCCTTGATTTGATGAACGTGCTCGTGTAGATTACAAGGCTCTTTTAACGTGAAGCCAGGATGCCAGAAAAAGTGCGTCGATCCCTGTACCTTCCCCCAAGGGAGGAGCTGAACGTCCCTCCAAGGCAGAAATCCACAAGCACGCTGATTCGGACGGCCAATTTCGTCGAAAGGACAGTCAATTCCGTGACTTCATCTCCAGTGATCCCAACTCCAAGTTCCCTGCTGAAAAAGACCGCTACGTTCTGTACATCAACTGGTGAGTCACCCTATAACGCACAATCGGAGGGGGATCATTACTCGGACTCTTTGATGAATCGACGTCCTCCCGAGCCTGCTTTCTCATTGGTCTCACAAACCCACCAGTTTGAGAAGTCATTACTAATTGTACCTCGTATCACAGGGGCTGTCCCTGGGCGCACCGCGCCAACATCGTTCGGTCGCTGAAAGGCCTTGAACCTCTCATTCAACTTGTCGTCTGCGGGTTCGAGCTGACGAAAGATGGTTGGATATTCGATGGCCGCGAAGGCACAGATCCCAAAGATCCTCTTTATGGCTTCACCAAAATGGGTGACTTGTACCACAAAGCGGACCCGAATTATGTCGGCCGCTTTACGGTTCCGGTGCTTTGGGACAAGAAGAACGAGACCATCGTCAACAATGAGAGCAGCGAGATCATCCGAATGTTCTACACAGAGTTTGACCACCTACTCCCCGAGCACCTTCGCGAGTCTTCACAGCCCGGTGGCGGCTTCTACCCGGAGCATCTGCGCAAGGAGATTGACGGGATGAACGAGTGGGTCTACCATACTGTCAACAATGGCGTGTACAAGACGGGCTTCGCAGCCACACAGGTAGCCTACGAGGCGAACCTATACCCATTGTTCGAAT
>Ga0335072_10000851_pt1 | contig 53623 bp, 37 predicted proteins | sample Lox_Sample_21_FD_206725 | JGI IMG/M metagenome (GOLD analysis project Ga0335072, IMG submission 206725) | Soil microbial communities from Loxahatchee National Wildlife Refuge, Florida, United States - Lox_Sample_2.1 | ecosystem: Environmental > Terrestrial > Soil > Wetlands | place: USA...
ACCTCCGCGATGTTGCGCACCTGGCCGGTGAGGTTGCCGGCCATGGAGTTGACGCTGTCGGTGAGGTCCTTCCACGTGCCCGCCACGCCGGGCACCGCCGCCTGGCCGCCGAGCTTGCCGTCGGTGCCCACCTCGCGCGCCACACGCGTCACCTCCGCCGCGAAGCTGTTGAGCTGGTCCACCATCGTATTGATGGTGTTCTTGAGCTCCAGGATCTCGCCCTTCACGTCCACCGTGATCTTGCGCGACAGGTCGCCGCGCGCCACCGCCGTCGTCACCTCCGCGATGTTGCGCACCTGGCCGGTGAGGTTGGTGGCCATCGCGTTGACGCTGTCCGTGAGGTCCTTCCAGGTGCCCGCGACGCCCGGCACGATCGCCTGGCCGCCGAGCTTGCCCTCGGTGCCCACCTCGCGCGCCACGCGCGTCACCTCGGAGGCGAACGAGCGCAGCTGGTCCACCATCGTGTTGATGGCTTCCTTCAGCTGCAGGATCTCGCCGCGCACGTCCACCGTGATCTTGCGGGAAAGGTCACCGCTCGCGACGGCGATGGTCACCTCGGAGATGTTACGAACCTGACCCGTCAGGTTGCTGGCCATGGAGTTGACGCTGTCGGTCAGGTCCTTCCAGGTGCCGGAGACGCCGGCCACCGCCGCCTGACCGCCGAGCTTGCCCTCGGTGCCCACCTCGCGCGCCACGCGCGTCACCTCGGAGGTGAAGGCGCTCATCTGCTCGATCATGGCGTTGACGATGCTGGCCGAGCGCAGGAACTCGCCCTGCAGCGGCCGCCCGTCGACCTCGAGGCTCATGGTCTGTGACAGGTCGCCCTTGGCGACGGCCGTGATCGCCCGCGTCACCTCGGTGGTCGGCCAGAGGAGGTCCTCGATCAGCAGATTGACCGAGCCTTCCATCGCCCCCCAGGCGCCGGAGCGGCGGTCGAGGCCCACGCGATGGCGGGTCCGCCCTTCCTTGCCGACGATGCGTCCCGCGTGCTCGAGCTCGCTCGCCAGCCGCTCGCTCGAGCTCACGATATCGTTGAACGTATCCGCGACCTTGCCGGCGAGCCCCGCCTTGTCACCGGGCAGACGCACGGAGAAGTCGCCGTCGCGCACCGACTGCAGCGCGCGCAGGATCTCGCGCAGGTCGAGAGCATCGGGTTCGCTGCGCACATGGCTGCCGTTCGTCTTGCGGCGCTTGGGTGCGGTTCCTGATTCGGGCGATTGCATTCTCATTCTCCAGCGTAAAGGCCGGGTTGCGCGCCAATGGCGCGGGCCTCAAAAAGAGACTGGGCTGTAGCCGGTCGATGCCGGCAATGGGCGAGAGCCGGTGCACCAGGCACCGGGCGGCGGCGTGTTCTGCCAGGAGGGGGCGACGGTTCCAGCCGCCGCTTCGCCGGCAGTCCGCTTTGCACCACGGACAGTCTCCCGCTAGCTGCGTCCGGAGTTCCGTGCGACTCAAAGCCCCGAGAAACGATTCTAGTAATAAATGCCCGCAAACCATAGCGGAAAGCCGCCAGCGAGGCAAAGCGAATTCGCGGAGCGGCAGGACCCATGGGGCGGATACGCGCACGCCGTCACAAGTGGGTGTAGACTTTACAGACGGGAAGCAGAGGTCCATTTCGCACGCTGGCCGCCCGAGGGCCGAGCAGGACATCAGCACTAGAATGAGTGGGTCGCAGCCGGCAGGGTGCAACGAGCCCGCGTCGGAGCAACGGTCCGAGCGGCTATCGGTCGCTGCATTGCGCAGCGCCATCCCCGGTCGCATGTGGGGCGGCAAAGGATGTGGCGCACCCTGCGATTATTGCCGCGTGCTCGTGGGCGCCGACGAGATCGAGTACGAGGTCGAGGCCCGGCTCGAGAACGACGGCGTCGTCCTCCACTTCCACCCCCGCTGCTACGACGCCTGGCGGACCAGCCGGGAGTCATCCGAAGCCCCGCCGGGCGCGTGAGACTGGCCGCCCAGGCCACGCTTCCGCCCAGGTACAGGGACGTACCCCGCCGCCGCAGGTGGCGGAGGTCGCGGACAAAAACCGCGCTTTTGCCGCGACCGCGCTGGGCCGGGCACGATGCCCGGATCCAGCGCCATTTCAAAGAGCCCAGCCCCCGTCGATGACGTGGATCTGGCCGGTCGTATAGCCTGCCGCGGCCAGGTACACGACCAGGTCAGCAATCTCCTCCGGACGGCCGAACCGCCCGAGCGGCTGGCGCGCAATGAACGTGGCGCGGGTCTTTTCATAGCCCTCCGCCGTCTTCCCCTGGCTCTTCAGCCGGTCCTCCAGGGAAGGGCTCTCGACCGTGCCGGGACAGATGGCATTGCAGCGGATGCCGCGGCTGACGAAATCCGCGGCCACGGACTTCGTCAGCCCGATGACCGCCGCCTTGGTGGCGCTGTACACGCAGCGCACCGGGACGCCTTTGACGCTGCTTGCCACGGACGCCATATTGATGATGGACCCGCCGCCCTTCGCCAGCATTCCCGGCAGCACCGCCCGGATGGTACGTACCATGGCCTTGACGTTGAGGTCGTACGCGAAGTCCAGCTCCTCATCCGTGCAATCGAGCACCGTGCCGTGATGCACGAAGCCGGCGCAATTGAAGAGGACGTCGACGATGCCTGCCAGCGCGACGGCGGACGCGACGCTGGAAGTGTCGCGCACGTTCATGCGGCAGACCTCGATTCCGGGGTTCTCATCCCGGAGTGTCGCGAGCTTTGCGTCGTCGATATCAGTCGCGACGACGCGCGCGCCCGCTGCCGCGAGCGCGAGTGCACTCGCGCGTCCGATGCCCTGCGCTGCCGCAGTGACCAACGCAGTCTTGCCCTGCAAACCCGTCGATGTAGTCATTTGGTGTAGCAACTCTCCACAAGAGCCATCGTGTGCCAGGCGTCCTCGACGGACGTCCTCAGTACTTCGTCTTCCCCAGCGGCGAAGCGCTGCAGATTGGACATTGTGCCGATGAAAGCGTCGGGGAACCAGCTCCCATCCAACTGAACCGCCTGCCACGGGCCGCCGCGCGGGGCGATCCACAACTCGTCGGGCTCGCCGCGCGGGTAATCGAGCAGCAGTCCCAGCTTCACCAGCGCGGCACCCCTCTCGCCCTCGATGCGGAAGGTCGCGTCCTGGAAGCGGCGGCCGAAATCGTGATGATGATTGATGGAGAGGGTGACGCGCAGCTCGTTGCCGTAGTCGAGAATGGCCGACGTGCGCGTGTCCGCGAGCTCGCTGCCCGGAAAATGATAGGTGCGGGCGAGCACCTCCCGCGGGTCGCCCGCGAGCGCACGGATGGCGTCGAGATAGTGGACGGAATGGGACACGACCTCGACCCGGGGATTGGACCTCAGATGCGGAAAGAGCTCCCACGGAGTGCGCAGGCTGAGGTGCACCTCGATGTCGAGCAGCCGGCCGAGGAGCCCGCGCTCGAGCGCGTCGGCCACGGCGAGCATCATCGGCGCGAAGCGAAGTTGGAAATTGACGGCGGCCGCCAGCCGCCGCGCGCGGCACACCGCCCGGATGGCCGTCGCCTGCCGCAGGTCGAGCCCGAGCGGCTTCTGGATGAGGACGGCGGCGCCCTCGGGCAGTGCCGCCAGAATCGCCTCGTGCGCCACCGGCGGCGCCGCCACGTCGAATACACAGCCCGGCACGGCCGCCGCAGCTTCCTGCACGGAGCGGAACACACGCTCGATGCGCCACCGCCGGGCCGTCGCCTGGGCCTTTTCCGCGTCGAGATCGAATACCCCCGCCACCGGGAAACCCGCCTTGGCATAGGCGGGCAGGTGGGCGTCGTTCGCGATGCCGCCGGTGCCGATGATCACGATCGGCCCCGGGACGCTGGGCAGCGGATGCCGCTGGCGCAGCGGCGGCGGTGAGGACGAGGCGCTCACGCGACGATCCTTTCCACGCGCTCCTGCGCCTCTCGTAACAGAGACTCCACCGGCGCGCGCGTGGCCGTTGCCTTCGCCAGCAGGTCATCGATCACGCGCGCGATGTCCGCGAGCCGCGGATGCACCGGCAGCTCCCGCGCATGCTCGTGCAGCACCTCGAGCTCGTGGAAGAAGGGGATGAGCCGGTTGACGTCCGGATCCGCCCACGTGGACCGGCGCACGCCGATGGCGCCTTCGAGTGTCGTCAGCTTGTCCATCGGCGCCGTAGCGGCGTGGCGCATGAAGGCCCACGCGAGATCCTTCTGCCGCGAGCCCGCCGCGAGCGCGAGCACCCAGAAGACGTTCAACGACACGCTGCGTCCGCCGTGACCCGTGCCGCGGGGAATGGGCGCCACCGCGATCCGCCCTTTGACGCGGCTCTCCCGCCAACGCTCGCCGAGCGCCGCGAAGCCGAACCAGTTGGTCATCAGCGCCACCCTGCCTTCGCAGAAGAGGAGCCCCGACTTGACGCTGTCGAGATCGCGTGCGCCGGGGGCGATCGCCGCATCGTCGGCGGCGAGCGCGCGCAGGAACTCGAGCGCCTCCGCGGCCGCCGGCGAGCAGAGCTGCGGCCGGCCGTCTGCGCCGAACGGCTCGCCGCCGCGGCTCCAGACCTGGATGCAGAAATCGTAGAAGCTGTTGTGGCCGTCCGGAAACAGTGCCAGCGCAGTCCCATGACGGCCGTGCTGCGGTGCGTGCAGCCGTCGCGCCGCCGCATGAAATTCCCCCCAGGTCCGCGGGACCGCCAGGGCCGCCTCCGCCAGCAGATCCGTGCGGTAGATCAGACACGCCGGGCCGTCGTGATACGGCAGACCCCAGAAGCCGCCGGCGAATGACTGCAGCTCCAGCAGCGAAGGACTCCACGCCTGCGGAAAATCGGCGATCGGCGCCCGCGCCAGCTGCGGTGTCAGATCATCGATGAGCCCGGCCGCCTGCCCCTCCGCCAGCCAGTCGGTCGAGAGGAACGTGATGTCGAGCGAGCCGTCGGCGAGGCCGCGCTGCTCGAAGAGACGGCGGTGCAGGTCGTTGAGCTCGAGCACCTCGAGCTCGAGCCCCGCCTCCCGGCCCTCGGCGCGCACGAAGTCGGCGAACTGGCGCCGGATCGCGCTCTCGAAGGGATCAAACTTCCGGACCGCTATTCTCAGCGTCGGCACTGCGCCCGTCCTCCTCCCGCTTCAGTCCCGCATGCACGGCGATGACCCCGGCGCACGCCTGCAGCGCGGGCAGCATGGTCTCGAGATCCGGGCCGTTCCGTTCCTTGAGGGTCGCGATGGTCAGGGCCGCCTTGATGGAGCACTCCGGGGGACCCACGGGCACACCGATATCCAGTCCGCCGACGAACCGCTCGCCCTCGGCCCGCTCGTAGCCGCGCGCGCGGATCGAGGCCAGGCGCTTGATGAAGGCCGCACGCAGGGCCGGCTTCTCGCGCCGCCACTCCAGGTCGCGCACCAGCACTTCCTCCCGCTCCCCCTCGCCCATGCTGGCGAGCAGCACGCGGCCCGAGGTCGTATGCAGCGGCGAGTGCAGCGAGCCGACCTCCACCGAGAGGCGGAAAGGCCTCGGGCTCTCCTCCTGGGCGAGGACCAGGACCCGGTCGCGGTGCAGCACGCACAGGTGGCACGACTCGCGCACGTCCTCCGCCAGGCTGCGCATGAGCGGCTGCGCCGCCTTCAGCAGCACTTCGTACGGCGAGTGCGTCCGCGAGAGCTCGAAGAGCTTCAGGGTGAGCGAGTAGGCGCCGGTGACCGGCTCGCGCCGCAGGTACCCGCGGCTCTCGAGACAGGCGAGCATGCGGAAGATCTCCCCGGCCTGGCGCTTCAAGGCCCGGGCGAGCTGCGCCTGGGTGAGCGGCACGGCCTGCTCGGAGAGATATTCGAGCACATCCAGAGCCTTCTCGAGCGCCGGCACGGAATACTTCGTGCGCCGCTCCTCGAGGCTCAGCAGCGAGTCTTGTGGCATACGGCCTCCGACGATTCGACCCGAATTATAGTAGGCGTTCTTCGCGGCGTGCTGCCCCTGCCGAGCGTATAGATTGCGGCTGCGGCGATCAGCACCGTGCCCTCGATCAGTCCCTGGAAATTGGCGCCGAGGTTCAGGATGTTGAAGCCGTTGGTCAGGGTATAGAGGACCAGTGCGCCGGCGACGGTCTTCAGGACGCTGCCCGCGCCACCAAAAAGAGACGTGCCGCCGAGGATCGCCGCCGCGATGACCGTGAGCTCCTCACCCTGCAGGGCGGTGGGATTCATGGCGCCGAAGCGCGAGGCGTAGAGCACCCCGGCAAATCCCGCCGCCAGCCCGGACAGCACGAAGGCGCCGATCCGGTAGCCGTTGACGCTGATTCCGCAGAGCCTCGCGGCCTCGGCGTTGCCGCCGACAGCGTAGGTACGCCGCCCGACCGTGGTGAAGTGGAGCACCAGCCAGACGAGCAGCGTGAAAGCCGCCATGTAGAGGACGGGATAAGGGAATGGTCCCGCGCGCCCGCTCTCGAAGTGGGTCATGGCAGTGAGCGCCGCGGGCGTCTGCACCATGAGCGAGCGGCCGCCGGTGACGATGAGCACGACGCCACGGATCGCCGTCAGCGTTCCCAGCGTGACGATGAAGGCGTTGATACCGACGAGCTGCACCATGACGCCATTGAGGAGGCCGACCGCACCGGCCACGGCAAGCGCCAGAAGGAGCGCCGGCCAGAAGCCGGCCGCATCCACCGCGCCGATCTGCACCGCCGCGGCGAGCGCCGCCACCGAAGCGACCGACAGATCGAAATTGCCGGTGATGAGCACCACCGTCATCGCGACACCCATGAGGGCGACGGGCGAGGCCTGATAGACGATGTTGATCAGGTTGACGGCGCTGAGATAGCTCGGCCGGCCGAGAGCCGCACACACGGCGGCCAGCGCCAGGATGATGAGGAGCAGCGCGTAGTAGACGCCGGCCTCGCGCAAGCCCAACCACCGGGGCACCCCGGTGCTCATCCGACCTCCGCCCGGACTTCGGCCCGGCCGCGGGCCGCGCCGGAGGCGAGCAGCACCAGCTCCGCCTCGTCGGTCTCGCGGGCACGACGTTCCGCGACGATGGCGCCCTCGCGCATGATGAGAATGCGGTCGGCGGCGGCCGCGAGCTCCGCGAGCTCCGAGGACACCCAGACGATGGCGACACCGCCCGCGGCCAGCTCGCGCATGAGAGCGAGGATCTCCGCCTTGGCGCCGATGTCGATGCCGGCGGTCGGCTCATCGAGAAGGAGAAGGCGCGTCGGCCCGCAGAGCCAGCGCGCGATGCTGACCTTCTGTGCATTGCCGCCGGAGAGCTCGCTGACGGGTGCCGCGGCGCCGGCCGTCCTGATGCCGAGGCGCGCGATCGCCTGCGCCGCGGCGTCCGTCTCGGCGCCGGCGCGCAGAAGGAATCCCCACCGCGCGAAGCGCCCGAGGTGTGCCAGTGTCAGGTTGCCCGCGAGCGGAAACTCCGGGACGAGCGCTTGCTTCCGCCGATCCTCCGGCACCAGGGCTATTCCCGCCGCCACGGCCGCGCGCGGCGAGCGGCGCACGCGTCTGCCGTCGAGCCGCACTTCGCCGCGGGCCGAGCGATCCGCACCGAACACGGCATGCAGCAGCTCGCTGCGCCCCGAGCCGAGAAATCCCGCGATCCCGAGCACTTCACCGGCCCGGACCTCGAACGAGCAGGGCGCGAGGCGTCCAGGGCTCGCGAGTCCGATGATCTCGGCAACCTTCTGTCCGCCGGCTTCGTTTGCAGCCGCACGCGCCCCCGTCTCGCGCAACGGCCGCCCGACGATCGCCGCCGCCAGAGCCGGCTCATCGAGCGCGGCCGTGGCCGAGGAGAGCACCACCGCCCCGTCGCGCATCACCGTGACCTCCCCGGTCAACGCCAACACCTCATCGAGGAAGTGGCTGACGAGCAGCACCGCCCTGCCCTCGCTTGCGAGCCGCCGGATGGTGCGGTGCACCAGCTGCCGCTCGCCGGCCGCGAGCGAGGCCGTCGGCTCGTCCATGACGATCAGCGACGCCTCGGCGGCGAGGGCCTGCAGGATGCCGACCATCTGCCGCTCGCCGATCGGCAGCGCCCCGACCGGCGCCTCCATGTCGATCTCGTAGCCGATCGATGTCATGAGTTGGCGCAGCCGCGCCGCGAGGCCGCGCGCGTCGTGACGCCATCCGCCCTGCTGCGCCAGGAAGACGTTCTCCAGGACGGACAGCGTTTCCACCAGCGGAATCTGCTGGTGCAGCGTCGCGATGCCCGCGGCGCGCGCCTGCGCGGGCCGGCTCCAGCTGACACGCTCGCCGCGCCACAGGATCCGCCCGGCCGTCGCCCGCGTTGCGCCCGAGAGAATGCGGATCAGCGTCGACTTGCCGGCGCCGTTGGCGCCGAGAAGCCCGTGCACCGTGCCGCTGCGGACCGTGAGATCGACTCCCCGCAGGGCCGCGGTTCCGTTCGGGTAGACCCTCTCCAGGCGCTCGAGCTGCAGCAGGGGTCGCTCGCTCATGCCGCGTGCTCTCACCATTGCGCCGGACAGGCGCCGACATTGGCGCGCGTGATGCCCGGCGTGCGGTAGGTGATGAATGCCGCATGCAGGGGCTTGCGGCCCGTGACGTCCCCGTAGAGCGCATCGAAAGCCAACGCCCCGAGCTCACGCGGCTGGTAGCAGACCGTGCCGTCGATCCGGCCCGCCTCCAGCGAGACGATCGCGAGCCGCGAGCCGCCGATGCCGACCAGCCGCGCCCCGGAGCCTGCCGAGCGCACGGCGCGGGCACAGCCCACCGCCATGTCGTCGGCCTCATTGAAGAAGATGTCGACATCCGGATGCGCCGCGAGAATGTTCTGGCAGGCGGTGTCGGCATCGTCCGCCGTCCAGTTGCCGGGCTGCGAGGCCACGATCCGGTAACGCGCGTGCGCCGCATCGAGCGCCTGTCGGAAACCTGCGGCCCGCTGCAACACCTCGGGGAATCCCGGCGCGCCCTCGATGATCGCGATCCGCGCCACCCGATTCGGCGGCAGCAGTGTCAGTGCCAGCCGCCCGGCCTCCCGGCCCGCGGCGACCTCATCCTGCGTCACCAGCGCCGTGAGCTTCGGATACACATCGCGCAGCGGCCGTGTGTTGGGATCACCGACCTGCGAGCCCACCGCCACCACGGGAATTCCCGCGGCGGCTGCGCGGCCCACCCAGCTCCGGGCGATGACCGAGTCGAGGGGCATGAGCACGATGCCGGCGACCCGCTCCGACAACAGGTCGTCGAAGTCGTTCGCCTGCTTCTGCACCTTGCCCTGCGCATCGAGCACGACCGCCTCGACGCCCGCCCGCGCGGCCTGCTGTTGAAAACCCTGCGCGATCGCGGCGGCGAAGGGATAGCTGAGCCCGGCGCTCGAGAGGCCGAAACGCAGCGGCGCGCCGGATGCCGATGCCGCGGCGGCCGCGAGTGCCAGGAGCATGGCAGCCGCCGACGCCCGCGCGCTCACGGCACGCGGCGCTCCACCAGGTAAAGATGCTCGCAGGCCAGGACGCACTCGCCCTTTTGATTGGCGATCTCAACCGTCTCGACTACGATCCCATGCGTCTTGCGCTTCGGGTGATCCCGACGCTCGGTGATGCGCGCAGTGACGGTGAGCGTATCGCCGATGAATACTGGCCGGATGAAGCGCACGCGGTCATAGCCGTATGACATGGCCCGCGGATTGATGGTGCTCGCGGTCATGCCGATCCCGACGCTGAGCACCAACGTCCCGTGGGCAATACGCCGCTTGAAGTCCTGAGCGGCACACCACTCCGCATCCATGTGGTGCGGGAAGAAGTCGCCCGTCTGGCCGGCGTGGATCACGATGTCGGCCTCGGTCAGCGTGCGCCCGAGCGTGCGCCGGCTGAAGCCGACCTCGTAATCCTCGAAATACTGCTCGGCGATCATGGCTCATTCCCGGCGGCATGCGGCCCGAGGCGGCGCAGGATCTCGTCGTTGTCCGCGCCGAGGGCGGGCGCGCCCCGGGGCGAAGTCAGCACCTCGCCGTCGACCCGGAGCGGACAGCGCGTCGTGCGCATGACGCCGTGCTCGGGGTTCTCGATCTCCTGGGTCAGCTCGAGCGCCGTGAAGCCCTCGTGGCTCACCAGCTGCGGCCAGTCGAGCACCGGCGCGCACCAGATGTCGGCCGGCTCGAGCAGCGCCAGCCAGTGCGCGGTCGGCTGGCGCGCGAGGTGCTCGGCGAGCAGCGCCTTGATCACGGCGCGGTCCCTGAACCACGTCGTGGGGTCGGTGTGGGACTCGAGCGCCTTGCAGCCGGTGAGCTCGCCGAGCCTGCCGAGAGGCGCCATGGCGAGCGCGAGCCAGCCATCGGAGGTCCGGTAGATCCCGTAGGGGGCACCGAGATAGACACTCGCGTTGTTGACCGCATCGCGGGGCGGCTGGCGGCCGTCACCGTTCAGGAAGGCCGTGAGCTGCTCGAACTGCAGGTCGACGGCGGACTCCATCAGGCTGACATCGACCCGGCCTCCCTGGCCGGTGCGGCCGCGGCGCACCAGCAGCGCCAGCACGCCCTGGCAGAGCTGCGCCCCGGCCATGAGGTCGGCCATCGAGAGGCCCACGGGCACCGGCCCCTGGCCGGCATCGCCCGAGAGCCATGCGAGCCCCGACATGGCCTGCACCAGCAGGTCCTGGCCGGGCTTCTCCCGCCACGGCCCGGCGGCTCCGTAGCCGCTGATGGCGGCATAGACGATCCGCGGGTTGAGCCGCGCGACCGTATCGAAGTCGAGGCCGAGCCGGTCCATCACGCCCGGGCGGAAGTTGTGCACCATGACGTCGGCGCCCGCGATCAGCGCCTTGACCCGCTCGAGGTCCGCCGGCGATTTCAGGTCCGCGGTGAAGCTCTTCTTGTTGCGGTTGATGGTGTGGAAAAGCGCGCTGTCGGCGCCGAAGGCCTGATCCGCCAGCTGCAGCTGCCGGGCGAGGTCGCCGCCCCGCGGCCGCTCCACTTTGATGACCTCGGCGCCGAGGTCGGCGAGCCGCAGGCAGCAGGAGGGCCCTGCCAGGAATTGGCTGAAATCCAGCACCAGCACCCCTGCCAGAGGACGCTTCTCGTCTGCGTGCGCTACCGTCAACCCCGATCCTCGCGTATAGTTTATCTATAAATGCTATGTTCGTTAACAAACGATGTCAACCCGGGCGTGCCCACCCTTCACGGCATGACCTGGGATCACCCGCGGGGCTACGATCCGCTCGTTGCCTGCTCTGCCGCCTGGGAAACCCGCACGGGCGTCCGCATCGAGTGGGAGCGCCGCTCGTTACAGGACTTCGAGTCGTTTCCGGTCGCCGAGCTCGCGCAGCGCTACGATCTGATCGTGATCGATCATCCGCACGTCGGGCAGATCACGCGCGAGCGCTGTCTCGTGCCGCTCGACGACGGCCCGGAAATCGCGCGCCTCGGGAAGGATTACGTCGGCGCCTCGCTCGCCAGCTACGTATGGGAGGGCAGGCTGTGGGCGCTGCCCATCGATGCCGCGGCCCAAGTGCAGGCCTGGCGGCCCGACCGGCTCGCGAGACCGCCGGCGCAGTGGCGGCAGATGCTCGAGCTCGCCGCCGCCGGTGAGGTGCTCTGCCCGCTGCGGCCTCCGCACGACCTCATGGCGCTCTTCACCCTGAGCGGACTGTCCGGCAGCCCCGCGCGCGTGGACGGCCCCGAGCTGCTGGCGCCCGCCGCCGCGGGCATCGCCTACGAGCTGCTGCGGGAGCTCACCGCGCTCCTCGACCCGGCGTGTCTCGCGATGGACCCGATCGCGGTGTTGGAACGCCTGTCGCAGCCGGCTTCCACCTGGACCTGCTCGCCGCTCATCTACGGTTATGTCAGCTACTGCCGCTCGAGCGCCGCTCGCGCAGCGATAGCCTTCGGTGACCTGGCGCCGCTCATGTCAGGCGCCCGGCCCACGGGTTCGGCGCTCGGCGGCACGGGCATCGCCGTCTCCTCCCGCTCGCCGCATCAGCAGGCCGCCATCGAGTTCGCCTGGTGGCTGGCGGGCCGGGAGGCGCAGCGCGGACCCTACCTCGCCGGCGGCGGCCAGCCCGCGAGCGCCGCCGCGTGGGAAGACGCCGCCGCCAACAGCGGCGCGCTCGATTTCTATCGCAACACCCGCGCGACGCTCGAGAGCGCCTGGCTGCGCCCGCGTCAGGCGGGGTACATGCGCTTCCAACAGGCTGCCGCCGAGCGGCTGCGGCAGGCGCTCGCATCGGGCGAGCCGGCGCGCAGCGTCATCGCCGCGATCAATCGCCTTTTCGACGGAGTGCAGGCATGAGCCGACGGACTTCCAGGCGAGCGTTCCTGCGCGCTGCCGCAGCGGTGGCCGCCGCAGGCGCCATCGCACCCGATCTGCGGGCGGCGCCGCGCGTTGCCGGTCAGCGGCTGTGGGACTTCGATTACGGCAGCGTCGCGCTCACCGGCGGTCCGCTCGCGGCGCAGTACGGCTTCATCCATGCCCACTACCTCGGGCTCGACAACGACCGGCTCCTCCGGGTCTACCGCCAACATGCGGGCCTCCCCGCCCCCGGCCTCGACATGGGCGGCTGGTACGGCGAGGACGGCTTCATCCCCGGACACTCCTTCGGCCAGTACGTCTCGGGACTCGCACGGCTCGGCCGCAGCACCGGCGATGCCGCCTGTCATAGCAAGGTCGCGCAGCTCATCGACGGCTTCGCCGCGGCGCTCGCCGCCAACCCCGACCCGTACGCCGGGCCCGGCGCGCAAAAAGCGTGGCCGGCCTACGTGCTCGACAAGCATATCGTCGGTCTACTCGACGCCGCGACATTGAGTGGCGTCGGGCGTGCGCAATCCCTGATCCCGGAGGTCGTCCGGGGCGCGCTGCCCTTCATCTCCCCCGTCAGCCGCGACCGGATCGGTGTCAAGACACCGCCTTACGACGAGACCTACATCCTGCCGGAGAATCTGTTCGCCGCCGCGCGGCTGACCGGCGATTCGCGCCTGCGGCAGCTGGCGGTCAGATATCTCCTCGATGCGCCCTACTTCGATCCGCTGGCGCGCGGTGACGATGTGCTGCCCGGCCGGCACGCCTACAGTCACGTGATGGCATTGAGCTCGGCGGCCCGCGCCTATGTCGAGCTCGGCGATCCGCGCTACCGCGCCGCCGCCGCCAACGGCTGGAGGTTCCTGGAGATGCAGCGCTACGCCTCCGGCGGCTGGGGCCCCGCGGAGACGCTCGTACGCCCCGGCACCGCCGACCTCGCCAACAGCCTGACCGCGACCGCCGATCATTTCGAGACGCCCTGCGGCGCCTACGCGACGATGAAGCTGGCCCGCTATCTCATGCGCTTCACCGCCGACGCGCGCTATGGAGATGGTCTGGAGCGCGTCCTCTACAACGGCATGCTCGCGGTCCGGCGGCCGGACTCCGCAGGCAACTCGCCGTACTATTCGAGTTACAACCCCGGCGCGGCCAAGGTCTTCTATCCCGCGAAGTGGCCCTGCTGCTCCGGCACGCTGGTGCAGGGTGTTGCCGACTACGTGCGCAACGTCTACTTCCAGGCGCCCGGCGCGATATACGTCAATCTCTTCACGCCGTCGCGGGTGAAGTGGTCCGTCGCCGGACGCCGCGTCAACCTCGTGCAGGAAACCGATTATCCAGCGGGCGAGCATATTACGTTGGACGTCGACGCTGACGCCCCCACGGCTTTCGCCGTCATGATCCGCATTCCGGGGTGGCTGCGGCAGGAGGCGGAGATCCGCGTCAACGGCCGGCTTGCGGCCGCGGCAGCCACGCCCGGCACTTTCGCCGCACTGCGGCGCACGTGGAAGCGCGGCGACCGGATCGAGCTGCGGCTGCCGCAGGCGTTTCGCGCGGAGCCCATCGACGGCTCGCATCCCGACATCGTGGCGATGATGCGGGGGCCGCTCATGTATTGCGCGCTCGACTTCCGCGGCTCGGGCACGGCAGCGCCGCCGGCGACCCCGCTGGCACAGCTGACGAGCGCCGCGCTCGAGCCGGTCGCCGGCACCCGCCAGAGCTACATGCAAACGAACAGCGCGCAGCAGACGATCTTCGTACCGTTCCATACCGTTCAGAACGAATCCTACGATGTCTACTTCCAGCGCGCCTGACACCCCGCCGCGCGTCACCGCGCGATACTGGATCGAGACCGCGCGTCCGCTCGCGGAGGCCGCCGCCGCCATGGCCGGGGAGCAGTCCACCGGCACGTTCGTGCGCGTTGCAGGAGAAACCGAGGAGCTGCGTGAGCGCTTCGGCGCCCGCATCGAGTCGCTGGTCGAGCTCGGCGAAGCCGCAGCCCCCTCGCTCCCGGGCGCCTGGGCGCCGCCGTCCGCTGCCGCCCGGTGGCGCACCGCGGAAGTCACCCTCTCGTGGCCGCTGCACAACTTCGGGCCCTCGCTCCCCAACCTGCTCGCCGCCGTCGCGGGCAACCTCTGGGAGCTCAAGCCCTTCTCCGGCATGCGGCTGCTCGATCTCTCGCTGCCGCCCGAGTTCCTCACGCGCTACCGCGGTCCGCAGTTCGGGATCGAGGGCACGCGCCGCCTCACCGCCGTCCAGGGCCGTCCGCTCATCGGCACGATCATCAAGCCGAGCATCGGCCTCTCGCCCGCGGCCACCGCGGAGCGCGTCGCGCAGATCGCCGCGGCCGGCATCGATTTCGTCAAGGACGATGAGCTGCAGGCCGACGGGCCGCAGTGCCCCTTCGAGGAGCGGCTGCGCGCCGTGATGCGCGTGCTCGATGAGCATGCCGACAGGACGGGCAAGCGGGTGATGTACGCGGTCAACATCACCGGCGAGATCGATGAGATGCTGCGCCGGCACGACCAGGCCGTGGCCGCACACAACACCTGCGTCATGGTCAGCCTGAACGGCATCGGCCTGCCGGCGCTCGCGGCGCTGCGGGCACACTGCGCGCTGGCGATCCACGGTCACCGCAACGGCTGGGGGCTCCTCGGCCGCTCGCCGGCCATCGGCATGAGCTTCATTGCCTGGCAGAAGCTCTGGCGACTGGCGGGCATCGATCACGTGCACGTCAACGGCCTGCGCAACAAGTTCTGCGAGAGCGATGCTTCCGTGATCGCCTCGGCGCGCGAGTGCCTGACACCGATGTTCCCGCCGCCGCATGCCGGCTGTCGGATCATGCCGGTCTTCTCCTCGGGCCAGTCGGCCCTGCAGGCGCCGGACACCTACCGCGCGCTCGGCTCGGTCGACCTCATCCACGCGTGCGGCGGCGGCATCATGGGTCATCCCGGCGGCATCGCCGCGGGCGTCAGGAGTCTGCACCAGGGCTGGGAAGCCGCCGTCGCCGGCGTCCCATTGACTGAATACGCGCGCGGCCACCGTGAGCTCGCCGAAGCGATCGCGGCGTTCGGCGGCTGAAAGTCTGCCCGTGACCCGACCGCTCTACGCTTACTATGGCGATGACTTCACGGGCTCGACCGACGTACTCGAGGCGTTGTCGCTCGGCGGCGTGCGTACCGTGCTCTTCACCGGCACGCCCGCGGAAGCGCACTGGCGGGAATTCGCGGACTGTCAGGCGTTCGGGATCGCGGGCGAGAGCCGCAGCCGGCCACCGGAATGGATGGACGGCAATCTGCCCGCCCTGCTCGGGCGGCTGGGCACGCTCGGCACGCCCATCGTCCACTACAAGACCTGCTCGACCTTCGACAGCTCCGCGCAGATCGGCTCGATCGGGCGCGCGCTCGAGATCGGCCGTGAGACGCTGTCGCCGTCGTTCGTGCCGATCGTGGTCGCGGCGCCGCATCTGCGCCGTTACGTCGCCTTCGGCAATCTGTTTGCGGCGGCGGGCGGGACGATCCATCGCATCGACCGCCATCCGACCATGCGGTCTCATCCTGTGACACCGATGTACGAGGCAGACCTGCGATGCCATCTGGCAGCGCAGACGCCGCTGCCCATTGGACTCGTCGATCTCACGGCCTTTGCACACGGCCACGCGCCCGCTGCCTTGGCAGAATGCCTTTCACGAGGCGATGCAGCCGTGCTGTTCGACGGTGTGAGTGACGGAGAGCTCGAGGAGACCGGCCGCCTGCTGTGGCGCAGTGCCCGGCGGCAACCCCTCTTCTGCGTAGGCAGCTCGGGTCTCACCTACGCGCTCATGTCTGCCTGGCGCAGGGCGCATGTGATTGCCGATGAGCCCGTCGGCGCGCAGGCTGCGTCCGTTGAAACACTGCTCGTAATGAGCGGCAGCTGCTCTCCGGTGACGGAGCGTCAGATCCGAACGGCCCTCGCCAACGGTTATCACGGCATATCTCTAGACGTGACCCGGCTGCTCGGTGAGAGCTCCGCTGCCGCCGCGTCGGAATCAGCGCTCGAGGAAGCCGTGACTCATCTGCGCGCAGGACGAAGCACCGTCATCTACAGCGCGCTCGGGGCTCTACCTCCCGCAGCGCAGCCAGGGGGCGAAGCCCTCGGCCGCCGCGCGGGCGCGTTGCTTCGGCGCATCCTGACGGAGACGCGCGTGCGGCGTCTCGTGTTGGCGGGAGGCGACACGTCGACTCACGCAGTCGCCCAGCTCGGAATTCACGCCCTGACCTGGGCCGCGAGCCTGGAGCCCGGCGCGCCGCTCTGTCGCGCGCACTCGCAGATCCCGGAGCTCGACGGCCTACAGCTCGTCCTCAAAGGGGGCCAGGTTGGGAGTGACGACTTCTTCGAGCGCGTCCGGCTCTGGCGTTAGGCCCGCCGTACAGTCCACCCGCGAAAAGACGACGGCCGCAATCAGCACCATCACCGCGACGATCCGCAACGGCAGCTCGTAGTTGCCGCTCGCGCCCACGACATAGCCGAAGACCAGCGTGCAGAGCACCCCGCCCGCCTGGCCCGCCGTATTCATCATCCCGGTCGCGAGGCCGCCGTGCGGTCCGCCGATGCTCATGCACATCGCCCATGCCGCCGGCAGCATGAGGTCCATCACCGCGAAACCGGCGCTCGAGAGTGCGATCACGGCAAAGTGGCCGCGCGCGAGACTCATGAGGAAGAGGAGCCCAGCCCCAACGGCGAGACAGCCGAACGTCATGGCGCGCGAGGCGGTGCGCAGTCCGACGCGCACGCCCAGCCGGTCGCAGAGCACCCCGCCGATGAGATTACTGGTCATGCCGAGGAAGAAGGGAATGGAAGCGTAGACGCCCATCTGCCGCAGCGAGAAATGCCCCGCGTGCACGAGCCAGCTCGGATACCAGTTGAAATAGAACCAGGTGCCGCAGCCGTAACACCCATAGGCGAGCACGATGAGCCAGAGGGGCTTCAGTCCGAGGAGCTTCCTCCAGGCCGCGCCGTGGCGGCCGCGCGCCTGCGCGGCGCCGATCTCCTCGAGCTCCGCGGCGCCGATGCCCGGCTGCTCGGCCGGATCGTCGCGATACCAACGCCACCAGAACGCCGCCCAGAGGGCGCCCACCGCCGCCAACACCCAGAATACCGCGCGCCAGCCGAGACTCGCCGCGAGCGGCACCAGCAACAGCGGCGCCAGCGCGCCGCCCAGGCGGCTCGCTCCCCAGACGATTCCCTGGCCGCGCGCCCGCTCACGTGCCGGCAACCACCGCCAGAGAACCCCGGCAGCGTTGGGATAGGCTCCCGCCGAGCCGATGCCGAAACAGAAGCGCACGATGACCAGCTCGAAGAAGCGCGAGCCGGCGCCGGTCAATGCGGTGAAAACGGACCACCAGGCGGCGATGCGCGCGAGCTCGCGCCGCTGGCCGTTGCGATCCCCCAGCGCGCCGGAGGGAATCTCGAAGATCCCATAGGCGATGACATAGGCGCTCAGCACCCAGCCCCACTCGGCGGCGCCGATCCCGAGGTCGCGCCGGATCCAGGGCGCCAGGACCGCGATCGCCGTCCGGTCCATGAACGTGATGACCGAGACGACTCCGAGCAGCGCGACGACGGCGTAGCGCTTTCGCATCCTCAATTCGGACGCAGGCGCGCCAGTCTCTCGCGAATGTAGTCCATCGCAAGCCCGGGGCTCGACAGCACGGGGGCGGTGATCGCCTCGGGAGGCAGCCGATCGGCCACGCGCGCCATGGACGCCTGTGCCAGCACGATGACATCGACGTCGCCCAACCTGTTGATCATGGCTTTCGACACCAGCGCATCGTGCGTCTCCGTATCGCCCGCCAGCACCGCATCGAATGCGCCCTCGCAGAGGCACTCGACCAGCTCCACCTCTTTGCCCGCCTCCTTGGCCTTGCGGAGCAGGAGCTCCGATGTCGGCTCGAGCGTCGTGCGCAGCGTCGCTGCGACGCCGATCCTCCTGCCCTTGGCCACGGCCGCATCGGCCATCGGCTCGTCGACCCGCAGGACCGGCTTCGGGAACCGGTCCTGGATGAGATCCACCGCCGGTCCGATGGAGGAGCAGGTGACCATGACGAGCTCCGTGCCCATCTTGAAGCTCGCTTCGGCGAAGGCGACGATCGCATCGATGGTCGGCTGGCGGACCTTGCCCGCCTCGATCGTGTCCTTGATCATCGACTCGTTGATGATCTGCGTGACCTTGACGTCGGGCAGCCGGTCGCGGCAGAGCGGCGTGAACACCTGCACCATCAGCGGCGCGGTGTGGATGAGGCAGATCCGTCGGGGTGTCATGCTCGTCTCCTCAGGTCATAGCTTCCGGAGCCGAGCTCGACGGCAAAGCGCGAGCCCTGGCTGCCGATGAGTCTCCGCGCCGCGGTCCCCAGCGGCCGGCCGCCCTCCAGCCAGTCGTGCGGCCGGCCCGGCAGGCGCACCTCCGCCAACGAGTTGGCGGGCAGCTCGAGCGCGAGCTGCGTCAGTCCGCGCCGGTCGCCCCGGATCTCGGTCGCGATCGGCCCGAGGCAGGAGTCATAACGGGCGCGCACGCGCCCGACGCGCGGATCGAAGATCGGATCGACCGTGATGCGTCTGAACCCCGGCTGCGCCTCGGCGATGCCGGCGAGGCGGCGGTACATGAAGCCCACCACCGCGCCGTACGCGTAATGGTTGTAGGAGTTCATCGCCACGTCCCCGACGTCGCCGTTCCAGCGCTCCCACATGGTGGTCGCGCCCTTGCCGATCATGTATCCCCACGAAGGATACTTCGTCTGCAGGAGCAGCGAGACGGCGAGCTTCTCGTGCCCGTTCTGCGCCAGCGCATCGAGCAGGTACGGCGTCCCGAGAAAGCCGGTCGAGAGCAGCGTGCCGCGGCTCTCGATGCCGGCCGCCAGTCTGTCGCCCGCGGCGCCCCGCAACGCCTCCGGCACCAGGCCGAAGCTCAGCGCCAGCGAATAGCCGGTCTGGCTGTCGTTGCCCACCCGGCCGTCGGCCTGGACGAACTCCCGCGCAAACGCCTGCTCGATGCTGGCCCGCATCCGGGCGTATCGGGCGGCATCGCCGGCATGCCCGATGGCGGCGGCCATCTCCGCCATGAAGCTCGCGCAGCGGGCCCAGAACGCCGTCGCGACCAGCACCTTCGGCGTGGTCTCGTCCGAGGGGCTCTTCGCATCCACCGACAGCCAGTCGCCGAGGTCGAGCCCGCGGCGGCGGCGCCAGATGAAGTCGGGATTGGCCTGCGACACGTAGTCGACCCAGCGCTGCATCGGCAGCCAATTCTCCTGGATCACCGCCGTGTCGCCGTACCGGCGATAGAGCGTCCACGGCAGGATGACCCCTGCATCGCTCCATCCGGCGGTCACCATCTCGGGGAAGATGCGCGGCTGCGGGGTCACGATGGGAAACGCGCCGTCGGGAGTCTGCCCGGCGCGCACCTCGGCCATGAACCGGCGGATGAAGGCATCGACGTCCATGTTGAATGCCGCCGCGTCGAGGAACACCTGGATGTCGCCCATCCAGCCCATGCGCTCGTCGCGCTGCGGACAGTCCGTCGGCACGCCGAAGAAGTTGGAGCGCTGGCTCCAGAGCGCATTGTGCCAGATGCGCTGTGCCAGCGGGTTCTCCAGCGACAGCGTCCCGGTCTGCCGCGCATCGGTGTGCGCCACGAGTCCCTCGAGCGACTCGACGCCGGGCTTGCCGGGAAAGCCCGTGACCTCGACGTAGCGGAAACCGTGGTAGGTGAAATGAGGCTCGTAGGCCTCCGCCGCCGGATCGCCGCGCAGCGTATAGGTGTCGGTCGCGCGGGCCCCGCGCAGGTTGGCCTGATCGATCTCGCCGTCCGCACGCAGGATTTCCGCGAAACGCAGGCGCACGACGGTGCCCGCGGGACCCTTCACGTGCAGGCGGCACCAGCCGGCGAAGTTCTGTCCGAAATCGAACACGTACACGCCCCGCCGCGGCCGAGTGATCCTGCGCGCGGTGAGCGACTGCAGGCCCCGGATCGGCGGTCCGATCTGCGCCACGAGCCGCGCCTTCGGCGCCGCGCCTATTGCGGCGGCCCGCCAGGGGCCGGCCGCAGAGTGCCGGCCCGGCTGAACGCACGCACAGCTCTCCGCGCGCGCATCATAGTCCTCGCCGTTGTAGATCTCCGATGAGCGCACCGCGGACGCCGCGAGACGCCAAGCGGAATCCGTCGCGATGATCTCGCGCCCGCCATCCTCGTATTCCAACACCAGCTGCGCGAGGAAGCGCCGCGGGCTGTCGTCGAAGGAATAACGCGCGTTGTCCCACGTGAAGGCGGAGGCGTACCAGCCGTCCCCGATGAGGGCCGTAAGGTCGTTGGCTCCCTGCTTTAGCAGCGGCGTCGCGTCATGACACTGATAAAGCACGTGATCCGCCGCCACGGAGATCTCGGGCGCCAGGCGCGCCGTACCCAGCCGCTGGCCGTTGATGTGGATCTCGTAGGCTCCGAGCGCCGTGGCGTAGAGCCGGGCGCGCGCCAGAGGCTTGGCGATGTTGAATTCGCGGCGCGCCCATTGCGCCGCCCGCGGCGGCCGCGGATCGCACGGCGCGGTCGACACCGGCGTCGCGCGCGGCCATGACCCATCGTCGAATTCCAACGCCTGCCAGCCCGGCGGCGCCGCGCTCGAGGCGCGCCAATCGGCGCCCGTCACCCTGCGAATGCCGCCTCCGCTTTCGCGCACCTTCACCAGCGCCGCCACGGCACCCGCGGTGGCCGGCAGGAATCCGCCGATCTCCGCCTTCGCCTGCAGCGCGATGACGTGCACGCCCGTCCCGGTCGGCAGCGGCAGGCGCAGCATCGTTCCCCAGAAAACCTGGGACGGCAGAGCGACGGGCTTGCCGTCGATCCAGACGCCGAGAAGGTCGTCCTTCGCGGCAACGAGCAGCTCCGCCGCGGCCGCTGCCGCGCGCAGCTCGAGCCGGCAGCGGAACTGCTGCGGACCGCCCGCGAGCGGCGCGGCATCACTCCAGATCCAGGACAGCGCCTCGCGGTCCGCGCGCGCCTCCGGATCCTCGATATCGAGCCATTCCCCCTGCCAGTCCGACGGATCGAGCAGCCCCATCTCGAACCACGCCGCCGCGCTTTCCGCCGAAGGCCGGCCGGCCGCATCCCACACCTGCACGCGCCACCAGACGCGCTGCCCGGAATGCAGCACCTCGCCGTCGTAGACGATCTCGAAGCAGCGGTCGGAAGGCACGCGTCCGCTGTCCCACAGATCGGCCGCACCCGCCTCCAGGCGCTCGCGGGTCGAAGCCGCGGTCACCCGATACGCGCTCTGTCCTGCACCGCGGCCGCCGCCCGTCAGCGCCCATGACAGGCGCGGGCTGGAGACTTCCACTCCCAACGGACACTCGACACGCTCGGCCCAGACGCGTCCTACGGCGAGCGGCGCCTGACCGGCCGGCACCTCGCCCTGCGGGTCCCCCGCTGCGGCGGGCGCCGCCCGCAGGAGAGTCGGCCCGGCGGCGAGGATGCCCGTGCCGAAGAGAAGGCGTCGGCGGTTGATCCTGGTCATCGGCCTGCCAGTGCCGCGTGCGTCGAACCAGGTGCAAACAGCCGTTGGAAGGCAACCTCAGCCATGACGGCATATCCCGCGTCGTTGGGATGCAGGTCATCACCGCACTGATCCGCCCCGAGGTAGTGCAGCGGGCTCGCCGGATCGCGCAGCGCCGCATCGAAATCGACGACACCGTCGAACCCCTGTCCCTTGCGGATCCAGGCATTGACCGCCTCGCGCACCTTCTCTCCCTGCGGGCGCGAGTAGGTGGCCCCTTCATAGGGCAGGAGCGTGCCGAGAAAGACTTTCAGCCCGCGATCGTGCGCGCGCCGGATGAGATCCTGATAGGCGCCGATGATGTCCGTGGCCGTGAGCGGGCCGCCGTTGCCGGCCGGATCGAAGGCCCAGCCGATGTCGTTGATGCCCTCGAGCAGCAGGATGGCCCTGACACCGCTGATGTCGAGCGCATCGCGCCCGAAGCGGGCGAGCGCCTTGGGCCCGGCGCCGTCGTGCAGCAGCCGGTTGCCGCTGATCCCCGAGTTGATGACGACCCACGATCGATCGCCGTCGCGCTGCGCGGCGAGCAGGGCCGCAAGGCGCTCCGGATAATCGCGGTGAGTGCCCTCGGTCGCACGCGCCCTCGGTGATGGAGTCGCCGAAAGCCACCAGCACCTGCGGTGGGCGGCCCGTCTGGATCTCGACGCCGCTCACCAGTCCCGGCGCCTGCGAGCGTGCGGCCTGCGGCCAGACCGGCTCCGCCGCATGATCGCCCGGGGGCGAGATCTGGAGGTTGAACAGGTGGCCCGCCGGGGCGGCGCCGCTCGGATAGTAGACGGACACCGCGAGATCCTGGAAACGGCGGACTTTGAGGTCGACCGGATCGCTGACGAGCGCCTCGCCTGTCGGGAGGGTTGCGCCGGGCTTGCCGCCGAAGGTCACCGCACGGTCCGTCCCGGGCTCGGTCACCCCGTTGGGCGATGCAAGCGCCACGTGCACCTCGCCGAAGCTCAGCGGTCCCAGGCCGAGCTCGTTGGTCAGGCGGATGCGCACGCGATCGCCCGCGGCCTCGAGCTGCACGACCTGACGGACGGTCTGGTGGCTGAAGGTGCGGACCTGATTGCAACTCCAGACCGCCGTCGGCGGAAACGGCGGCGAGTACCAGGCCGTCACCCATGCCGCCGCGAGGATCGCGGCCTTCATCCGCGCACCACGAGCATGTTACCCACGCCGATGATGACGGTAGCGCCTATCAGGATGACCAGACCCAACGTCATGACGCCGAGGCTGCGCGCGCTCGCGCCTTTCCACTCCTTCAGGGCCAGCCCCCAGAGCGTCGCGAAGATGATGATGCTCGACATGTGCAGGGTCCAACTCGAGAAGCCGTAGCGCCCCATCTGACTTTCCCCCATGGTGTAGAAGAAGAACTGCAGGTACCACGCCGTGCCGCCGAGCGCGCAGAGGAGATAGTTGCGGGTCAGGGGTACGTCCGGGCTCACGGGCTGGCGGGCGCTCCCGTTGCGGGCAATGAGATACGCGCACCAGACGGCGTTGGTCGTGAACCCTCCGAGAAGAACGACCACCAGCACCGGCAGCCCCTGCGACAGCGGGTCCGTGCCGTGCGCCAGCGTCAGATGCTGGATCGGACCGCCGGCATCGAGCCCGTAGGCGAAGCAGCTGCTCATGATGCCGGAGAACACCGCCACCGCGACGCCCTTGCGGAAATCCTTGGCCTGCGGCTGCCCGGTGTCGCCCGCCGGCAGGTCGAGGTGCAGCGCCGCCTGCTCGAGCTCCTTGTCGTGCCCCGCCTTGCCGACGACGGCGATTCCGGCGAGGGCGATGGCGACGCCGCCCAGGACGATGAGTCCACCCCTCGTATGGATCAGGCTGCCGAAGAGCTCCCCGCTGACGAGCGGCGGGATCAGCGTCCCGAACGCCGCGGTCAACCCGAGGGCGATCGCGGTGCCGAGGGAGATCCCGAGATAGCGCACGGTGAGGCCATACGTCAGCCCGCCAAAACCCCACAGGAAGCCGAAGAGGTAGCAGAGCGCGAGCGTCCGCGGCGGCGTCGCGGCGAGAACCGCCAGCAGGTCGTGCGTGCGCAGCCCCGCGAAGAGCCACGGCGCGATGATCCAGCTGAAGAGGCCGCCGAGCAGCCAGAACACTTCCCAGGACCAGCCGCGCACGGAGCGGTACGGCACGTAGAAGCTCGCGGACGCGAGGCCGCCGAGCCAGTGGAAGAAGACCCCGAGCAGTGGATTAGGGGTCATTGAATGCGATAGATCCGCTCGGCGTTGCGGGCGAAGAGCCGGCCCCGCTCCTCCTCGCTGGCCCCGGCCAGCAGCGCTCGATAGGCGTCGTAGTAGGCCGCCGCAGTGCCGAACAGCCGGTCGACGGGGAAGTTGCTCGCGATCATGACTCGGTCGGCGCCGAAGATCTCCAGCGTCTCGTGGACGAACGGCTTCAGGCTGTCGCGGGTCCAACTCCAGTCGAGCATGGCGAGTCCGGACACCTTGACCGACACGCTGGGTTGCGCGGCGAGCGCGCGCAGGCCGGCCCGCCAGGCGTCCAGACCGGCGGTGTTCCTGTCGACCGGCATGCCCGTGTGGTTGAGGATGACCGGCGTGTCGGGATGACGGGCGGCCAGGCGCGCGGCGGCGGCCATCTGCGCCGGGTAGATCTGCAGGTCGAAGGACAGGCCGTGCCGCGCGAGGAGCGCGAAGCCCTTCTGCCACGACTCGTCGGCGAGCAGGTCGCGCGGCGTGTAGCTCTTGCCGGGGTCCGGGTGCCAGTTGAGGATCTGGCGGATGCCGCGCACGTTGGCGTGGGCGGCGTGTTGCTCGAGGAGCGCCGCGGCGCCGGGCTTTTCCAGCTCCGCGTGGGCGACGATGGCCTGCGGGAAGCCGCGGACGTCGGCGATGCCCTGCAGCCAGCGGGTCTCGGCCAGGGAGCCGGCGGGGTCGGCACCGGCTTCCACGTGGACGACTTTGCGGACGCGCACGCGGCTGTCGTTCGCGGCCAGGTCCTGCAGATAGTCATCGAGCAGATAGTTGCGGGCGATGGAGGAGACATCGCCTGTAATGCCCACCGGCAGCGGCGGTGTCAGCCAGGGATACGAGATACGGGACAGGTCCCACAGGTGCATGTGGGCGTCCACGATTTGGAGCTCGGGTTTCACCGGCTTGCGCTCCGGTCAGTAGGTGGTGCGGCCGCCGGAGATGTCGAAGGTGGCGGCGGTGGAGAAGGAGCACTCTTCGCTGGCCAGCCAGCAGACCAGGGCGGCCACTTCCTCCACCTCGCCCAGCCGGCCCATGGGGATCTTGGATTTCATGTAGTCGATCTGCGATTGCGGCAGTTGGGTCAGGATGGGGCTCTTGAAGGTCGCCGGGGTCACGCAGTTGACGCGGATGCCGGTCAGGGCCAGCTCCTTGCCGAGGGACTTGGTGAGGCCGATGACGCCGGCTTTGGCCGTGGAGTAGGCGGAGGCATTGGGGTTGCCTTCCTTGCCGGCGACGGAACTGATGTTGACTATGCGGCCGTAGTCGTTCTTGAGCATCAGCGGCACTACGGAGCGGCAACTGTTGAAAATGCCGTGCAGGTCGACGTCGATGACCCGGCGCCATTCCTCGACGGGATACTCCCACAGCGGCGCGGTGGGGCCGGTGATGCCGGCGCTGGCGATGAGGATGTCGAGACGGCCGCAGGCGCGGAAGGTGGCTTCGGCTGCACGGGCCACTTCCGCCGCATCAGCCACGTCGACTCGTGCGGTCTGGGCATTGGGAATGTCGGCGGCTGCGGCGGCGAGCGCGCCGTCATCGCGGTCCCACAGGAAGACGCGGCCGCCCTCGGCAGCGATGCGGGCGGCCGCGTCCCTGCCGACGCCGGAGGCGCCGCCGGTGACCACTGCGACGCGCTGTTGGAAGCGTCCCGAATAGAGCGTCATGCTTGCCCTCCTCCGATCAGGTGCGGCGCCAGGGGATGACGGACTGGCGTTGCTCACCGAGCCCGGCGATGCCGAGCCGCACCGTGTCGCCGGCCTTGAGGTACATCGGCTCCGGCTTGCGGCCCATCCCGACTCCGGGCGGCGTGCCGGTAGTGATGATGTCGCCGGGCTCCAGGGTCATGAAGTGGCTGACATAGCTGACGATCCTGGCGACGGAGAAGATCATGGTGCGGGTGTTACCCGCCTGCATGCGTTGCTCGTTGACGTCGAGCCACATGTCGAGACTCTGCACGTCGCCGACTTCGTCGCGGGTCACGAGCCAGGGGCCGACCGGGCCGAAGGTGTCGCATCCCTTGCCCTTGTCCCAGGTGCCGCCGCGCTCGATCTGGTACTCACGCTCGGAGAGGTCGTTGATGACACAGTAGCCGGCAACGTGCTCGAGCGCGTCACCCTCCTCCACGTACCGCGCCGTCGTGCCGATGACGACGCCGAGCTCGACCTCCCAATCGGTCTTCTTCGATCCCCGCGGGATCATGACATCGTCGTTCGGTCCCTGGAGACAGCTCACCGCCTTGGTGAAGACCACGGGCTCGGCCGGGATGGGGAGATTCGATTCGGCGGCGTGATCGGCGTAGTTCAGGCCGATGGCGATGAACTTGCGGGTGCCGGCGAACGGCACGCCGAGGCGCGGACTGCCGGGCGCCGCGGGCAGCGAGGCCGGATCGATGGCCGCGAGACGCTTGAGAGCCGCCGGCGACAGATGCTGCGGCGTCAGGTCGGGAATGGTGCCCGTGAGCGAGCGGATGCGGCCGTGGGAGTCGAGGATTCCGGGCTGTTCGTGGCCGGCGGGGCCGTAGCGCAGCAGTTTCATGGGGCTCCTGGAGGTGAGGGGGGCTGAGCGCTCAGCCGTGCGGATAGGGCCGGTGCAGGGGCAGGGAGCGGTTGAGCTCCACGCCGAACCCCGGCGTGTCTGGAAGCTTCAGGCGTCCGTTGACGGGCACCGGCTCGCCCAGAAGCTGCGGATGGAACATGGGTACCACACGGTCGGCTTCCGGCGCCATCATCAGGTACTCGGCGAACGGGCTGTTGTGGCGGGTGATGACGAAATGATAGCTGTAGACGCTCGAGCCGTGGGGCACCACCGCCACACCGCGGCTGTCGGCGAGCGCGGAGATCTTCAGCAGCTCGGTGATGCCGCCGCACCAGCCGACGTCCGGCTGGATGATGTCGCAGCATTCCATCTCGAGCAGCATGCGAAATCCCCAGCGGGTGGCCTCGTGCTCGCCGGTGGTCACCAACATGCCGGCGGGGATGCTGCGCTTGAGCTGCGCATAGCCCCAGTAATCGTCCGGCGACAACGCCTCCTCGATCCACTTGAGCCCATGCTCGCGCGCGCCATGCGAGAGCCGCACCGCATACGGAAGATCGAGGCTCATCCAGCAATCGAGCATGAGCCAGAAATCGGGCCCGACGCGCCCGCGCATCTCCGCCAGCGCCTCGAGATTGCGCTTCAGCCCCTCCTCGCCCTCCGCCGGCCCGTGGTGCAGCGGCAGCTTGCCGCCGATGAAGCCCATCTGCTTCGCCAGGTCGGGCCGCGCGCCGGTCGCGTAGAAGACGAGCTCGTCGCGCACCGCCCCGCCGAGGAGCTGGTAGACCGGCTCGCCGCGGAGCTTCCCCAGCAGGTCCCAGAGCGCCAGATCGACGCCGGAGATGGCGTTGACGACGAGGCCTTTGCGCCCGTAGAACTGGGTGGCGAAATACATCTGGTCCCAGATCTTCTCGATGGCGGCGGGATCGCGCCCTTCGAGGAAGCGGGCGAGATGCCGCTCCACGATGAAGGCGGCAGGCTCCCCGCCCGTGGTGACGGCGAAGCCGGTCGTGCCGTCGGCGGCCTCGACCTCCACCACCAGGGTGCCGAGGACGTTGATGCCGAAGCTGCGGCGGCTCTGCCGGTACTCCGGGTAGCGGCTCATGGGAGTCGCGATGTGATCGTCGATCCAGTGGCCGCCCTGCTGGTCGTGGTAATCGGCGCCGCCGCCCCGAAGCACATACGCGCGGACCTGTCTGATTGCAGGGAAGCTCATGGAGTCGCTGTGGTTGCGGCCGGAAGGCCCGTCCCACATACTAATACGGGCACCATATAATGAGAAGCACGCGCACCATTCCGAGACCGGAGCAGGCCTCAGCGGCCGCGGAGCCGCGCGGCGAGGACCGGACACGCCTCGGCAGTCAGACGCTGCTGCGCGGGCTCGATGTGATCGATGTCGTCGCCGCCGGGCCGATCAAGCTCGGCGATCTGGCCGCGCGCCTCGGCCTCACCCGCAGCACCACCCACAGGCTGGCCTCCGCCCTCACCGACCGGCGCTATCTGAGCTTCGTGCCGCACAGCGGCTACAGCCTGGGACCCAAGCTCCTGGAGCTCGGCTTTCGCGTGCGCGACGAGCTGGATCTGCCGCGCGTCGCCGCGCCGCATCTCGAGCGTCTGGCGCTCCTCACCGAAGATACAGTGCACCTCGGCGTCCTCGACCGCAGCCGCGTGCTCTATCTCGACAAGGTCCCGGGCAAGCGGCGCATCAACATCAGCTCGCGGATCGGCGAGCTGCAGCCGGTGACCTCCACCGGTCTCGGCAAGGCGCTGATCCTCGACCTCGATGAGGACGCGTGGCTCGAATTCTTCCGCGCCGAGCGCAGCGAGGGCGGCCGGGCCGGGCCGCGGCGGCGCGCGGAGATCTCGCAGCAGGAATGGCTGGCGCGCATGCGCGGCTACGTGCAGGCCGGCTATGCCTTCGACCTGGAGGAGAACGAGGACCAGATCCGCTGCATCGCCGCGCCCATCCGCGATGTCGCCGGCCGCACCATCGCCGCCATCAGCGTCTCGAGCGCCGCCCAGTACATGAGCGATCATCGCATGCAGGCATTGAGCAAGGACGTCATGGCGGCCGCGCACCGGATCAGCGAAGGCCTCGGCTGGACCGGCCGTCATCCGGCCCCGCCCGCGGGCTCCGATGCCGCGGCGGCCGGCGCGCGGGGGACCTCTGCGGCCGCGGCGCCGAAGTCGCGGGGCCGCCGGCGCAGCGGCGGCGGCCGCAGGTGACGGGGTCACCGCCTACAGGTCCACGCGCGCGACGCTTCTGACGGTCACGGGGCCCAGCAGCCCCGCGGGCAAAGGCTCGACTCCCGCACCCCCGGGCAGCCACGGCTGTCCCTTGCGCAGCATCGGCACGACGAAAGTCTCGCGCTTCGCGGCCGGCTTGCCGTAATCCCCGATCAGGCGGTTGCGCCAGGTGTTGGTGACCCGCAGGGTGAGCGCATTGCGGCCCGTGTGCACGGCGGCGGTGATCTCGACGGCGAAGGGCGGCTTCCACAACACGCCCAACTCCTGGCCGTTGATCCCGACCGCCGCGATCTCCCGCACGTCGCCGAGGTCGAGCCACAGCGAGTGCGCAGGCGTGAGCAGCGCCGCAGGCAGATCGAACGTCGTCCGGTAGAGCGCCGTGCCGGAGAAGTAGCGCGCCTCGGGATCGGGCAACTCGGTCCAGGAGACGAGACTCGGGAGCCTGACACGCAGGGAACGACCCGCGTGGCCCCCCTGCGCTCCCGGCCGCCCCGGGAATGCCAGCCTCCACGCGCCCTTCAGCGCCCACGGCGCCGGCAGCTGCGCCACCTGCAGGGACACGCGCTTGCCCGAAGCGCGCCGCAGCTTCCAGTGTCCGGGCGACGACACCAGTGCGTGCATCCGGCCGTCCGATTCCAACACACGCACGGCCTCGGCGCGCTCTGTGTCATGCGCGCCCGGAGCCGGGGCGATCGACACGAAATGCGATGCTCCATGCGGGCGGCGCGCGAAGAGCACGAACGCCGAGCCGCACGGGTCGAGCTGCAGCGGCACGACCGTGCGGCCATTCTCCTCGCGCCACAGTCCCAGGGTCTCGGTCTGGCCGGTGTCCGGATGCCAGATCTCCGGCACCCTGCCCGTCACCCTGAACCCGACTTCGAGCCGCCGTGCCGCGGTCGCGGGAGTGCTGAGGAAGTAAAGGTCCCATTGCGCCATCCGGCGATGCGTCCATTCCACCGCGGGCAGGTTGGAGTCCGCGGCGATGCTGACGTCGGCGGGTCTCTCCATCTCCTGCAAAACGGCATCCAGCGGCCGCCCCCAGACCACCCGGCCGGCGCCGAACCTGCGCTCGGTCCGCTGCCTGCCGTCGAGATCGCCCCACAGCTCCTGCGAGACGCGCGCCACCGTCCGATCCGCCGCGGGATATCCAACCAGGCTCGGTGACCGCCGCGGTGGAGGACCCACGACGGTGGCCCCGGCATCGACCAGATCACGCAGTCGCACCGCGACCTCGGGTGTAAGGAGATCGCTGTCAGGCAGCACCAACACGCGATACCGCGGGCCGGTCGCCAGAACGATCTCGCCGTCGCTGACACTCGCGAGCCTGAGCAGCGCATCGCGGTTGATGGTGTCGAACGCGTAGCCTTCCGGCAGCGGGACGCTGAGCTGGCGGCGCAGCAGAGCCCGGGCCGGGATGTTCTCGCCGTTGAAGTAACAGACATCGACCACCGCGTGGCCCTGCTGCAGCAGGGCCTGGCAGCGGCGCATGTAGTCGAACCAGGCCTTCCCCGGCCGCCACCAGGTCTGCGTGCGGCTGAAGAAGGTGCCGATGCCGTTGAGCGTGATCCCGGGCTCGCGGTGCAGCCACGGCTGCTGCGCATAGACGTGCAGGAAGAAACGTCCGATCCCCTGGCAGTAGTTGTGATCGCCCAGGGGCTTCAGCATGAACGGATGCTCGTCCCACCTCATCAGCCCTTCGGTGAAGGATTCGGCCTGTGCGTAAGGCTTGCCGTACAGCCGCGCGGCACAGACGGCGTCCTTGATGTCCGTCGGCTTGTCATTGCGCGGCGAATGCAGCCAGAACTCGCCCATGGGCCGATCGGCGTACTGGAAATGCTGCATGCCGTCGGCGGGGAACGTAGGGTTCGGCGGCTCCGCGCTGAAGACGCAGCCCTTGCCGTGCGCGAGCTCAGCCATCGTGCGGAAGAAGCCCGTGTCCATCAGGTCGTTGATCGTGCGGCGCACGTCATGCAGGACACGCTCCGACACGTCCGCGCTGTCGACCGGAACGCCAGTCATGACCGCGATGTAAGGCAGCAGGTCGTAGCCGCGAAGACGCTGAAATCCCTCCGCGAACACCGGCGACCAGTTCTGCGAGCCTGCCTCCCAGCTGTCGACGTGCAGGACGTGCAGCACCCTGCCCGCGAGCCGCGGCCCCACCCGCACCAGCGCCTGCCCGAACCAGCTCTCGAACTGCAGCGTCGCCGCCACCGCGGAGAACTTGTCGCACTCGAGCCCCTGCGCGCCGCCCGCGGCGGAGTTCTGCGAGCCCGTGGTCGTATAGCCGATGCGCAGCAGCCGCCAACGGCCGGGCGGCGGCCGCCAGTCGAGGGTGCCGTCCGGCAGCAGCCGGCCGCTCAGGTCGATGATGTCCGCGCGCGCAATGCAGGCATCGTCGGGGACGTCCGCGGCGGTCGTGCGCCGGCTGATCGCCCACTGCGCGCCCGACTTGCCGGGCAGCTGGTGGATGCGCGGCTCGCTGGCGAGCACCACGCTGAAGAGCCTGAGGCGTGTGTCCTGACCGAAGTCGTACTCTTCCTCGTACGGCTGCGGCGCGATGGGGTGGTGCACCAGGCGGAAATAACGGGCGGTCGTCTGCGGCACGGCATGAGTCAGGGTCGTGAGGTCCGTCTGCCACCCGTGCCGGGGATACTCCAACTCTCCGATCCTGCGGAACGCCGTGCCGTCATCGCTCGCCTCGACCACCAGGCTGTTGGCTGCCCGGTAGACGCCCGGCGCGAAGCCCGGAGGCGAAGGCGTCCGCACCGTGATCGAGCGCAGCGTGAACGGACGATCGAAGGCATATTCGATCCACGATGGCCGATCTTCGGCCACCCGGCGCCAGTCCACGACCTCCTCGCGATTGTCAGGATCGGTGATGCGGGCGGCGGCGCCGCCCGCGAGCGGCAGGTTGGTGGTGATGCGGGCCCCGCGGGTGAAGCTCGTCTCGTCCCACTGCGCCGGCCAGGGCAGCGCGAGCGTGGCGATGTCGCGGTAATAGTTGCGCTGCGCGGGCGGCTGCGGCAGGGGACCCGCGATCGGCTCCCCGCCGGACACCGTCCGCTGACTCCAGACCACGCACTGCATGGAGAGCTCCGGCGTGATCCAGGGACCGCTCGCCGTCGCCCAGCCGTCGCAGTCGTTCATCGACAGGACCATGCCGAGCCGCTCGCATTCCGCGGCGGCGTGCTCGACCAACTCCCACCAGTACGGGGTCAGCGCATCCGCGGGCGGATGGACGAGGGTGTCGGGGCCGCTCCTGCCGATGCTGTAGAGGATCGGCGTGGAGATGCCGGCGGCGCGCATGGCCGTCAGATCCGCGGTGATCCCGGCGCGCGTCACCTGGCCGCCGAGCCAGTACCAGTAGGCGCCCGGGCTCGCGCTTTCCGGCGGGCTCGCGAACAGCGCGGCGAGCTCCTCGCGCGACTGCGCATGGGCCACTCGCGCGGCGTGCGCAGTCGCCGCCGCCGCGGCGCGGGGATCGGCGCCCGCAAGCGGCAGGCCGGCGGCGGCGAGGCCGCCCGCCGCCAGGCGGAGGAATTCGCGCCGATCGGTCATTCCATATTGTGGTCTTTTGTACCATGAATTGGAATCACCACTTGCCAGCGCGCCGCGCTGCTGGTATCCGTGCGCCACTCGGCTCGGACGCCGCGGAGGAGTTCATGCCCATCGAACGTCTACGATCCCTGTTCGCGCGCCGCGCGCTGGCCGCGCTCGGCCTGCTGCTCACGGCCGCCGCCGCCGCGGCGCAGCCCGCTCTTCTCACCGGCACCGCCTGGTATCCGGAGCAGTGGCCGCAGTCGCGTTGGCCCCGGGACCTCGCGCTGATGCAGGCCGCGCACCTCGATGTCGTGCGCGTCGGCGAGTTCGCCTGGAGCACGATGGAGCCGAGCGAGGGCGTCTACGACTTTACCTGGCTCGACCGCGCGATCGCTGAAGCCGCGCGCCACCACATTTACGTGGTGATCGGCACGCCGACCGCCGCGCCGCCCGCCTGGCTCACGAGCAAGTACCCCGATACGTTGCGCGTCGACGAGGACGGAACGCGCGCGGAGCACGGCAATCGCCAACAGTTCTCCTTCTCGAGCCCCCGCTACCGCGAGCTCGCCCGGCAGCTCGTGACCCGCCTCGCGCAGCGCTATGGTCACAATCCCGACGTCATCGGCTGGCAGATCGACAACGAGATCGGCCCCGCGTCCTTCGACGCCGAAACCCGACGCCAGTTCCACGCCTGGCTGCAACGCAAGTACGGCACCGTCGCGAGCCTCAACCGCCATTGGACGACGGCCTACTGGAGCGAGACGTACGACAGCTTCGATGAAGTGCCGATGCACTCGAAGGACGAGAATCCGGGACTGCTGCTCGACTTCAAGCGGTTCGTCACCGACACCTGGACGAGCTATGTCGCGAACCAGGTGGCCGCGCTGCGCGCGCACGCCGACCCGCGCCAGTTCATCACCACCAACACGACTCACTGGAGCGGGGAGTACGACCAGTACGTCCTCAGCCGCGAGCTCGACATGGCCTCCTGGGACGAGTACGTGCCCGACGGCCACCTCGTATGGCTCGATCAGGCGGTGCAGCACGACCTGGTGCGGGGCTACAAGAACGAGGACTTCTGGCTGATGGAGACCCAGCCGGCGTTCGTCAACTGGTCGCCCGTGAACTCGGCGCTGCCGCCGTATGCCATGCGCGAGCTCGCCTGGCAGGCGGTGGGACACGGCGCCAATGCGGTCCTCTACTGGCAATGGCGCAGCGCGCTCAACGGCCAGGAGCAGTATCACGGCACCCTGCTCGGGGCCGACGGGACGCCCGTGCCGGCCTACGGCGTGGTGCAGGGGATCGCCGCCGACATGGCTCGCGCCGCGCCCGCGCTCGCCGGCACCTCGCCGCACAGCGTCGTGGCCATGCTCCAGTCCTACGACAGCCGCTGGGCGATCGACTTCCAGCGCCAGCAGGCGGACTTCGATGTCGTGAAGGAGTTCGATGCCTTCTACGCGCCGCTCGAGCACTACGCGCAGTCGGTGGACGTGGTCTCGCCCGACGCGCCGCTCACGGGCTATCGGCTGGTCGTCGCACCGGCACTCAACGTGCTGTCCGCGGCGCAGGCGCGGCATCTCGCCGACTACGTGCGCGCCGGCGGTCATCTCGTGTTGGGTCCGCGCAGCGGCATGAAGGACGCCTACGATGCGCTCTGGCCGCAGCGCCAGCCCGGGCCGCTCGTGGCCCTCCTCGGCGGCCGCGTGGAGCAGTACTACGCACTCGACGCCTCCGTGCCGGTCGCCGGCGTCCTCGGCTCCGGCGAGGCCACCGTGTGGGCGGAAGCGCTGTCGGCGCGCGATCCCGCCACCCAGGTGCTCATGCGCTACGGCAAGAGCAACGGCTGGCTCGACGGCCGGCCCGCGGTCATCAGCCGCACGGTCGGGAAAGGCACCATCACCTACATCGGGGCCTGGCTCGACCCGGCACTCATGCAGAACGTGCTGGATGATTCCCTGCGGGCGGCGCACGTCGGTCCGCTCGTTCCGGGGGTATCGGCAGACATCGAGGTGTGTCAGCGCGTCGGCGCGGGCAAACGGGTGTGGATCCTGATCAATCACGGCGACAACGAGCACACGATCCGCCTGCCCTCGCGCGCCACGCCGGTGTTGTCCGGCGAGCCGGGCGTCAGCACCGCGACCGTGACGTTGGCGCCGCACAGCATCCACGTGCTCGAGTCCCCGCTGTAATGCGGCACCGCGTCCCGCCGCGCTGGCTGGTGCCGCTGACCGCCGGGTGTGCGCTCCTCGCCGGCGCCGCGCTCTTCGCCGGCTGTGCGGCCCAGACGACGCGGCCGGCGAAAGCTCAGGCCGGATCGGCGCCACCCTCGCCCGCCCTGCTCGAGCAGCTCGGCGCCGCCCCCGCGGCTCTACCCCCCCGCCTATCGCCTGCGCTATCCACGGCGCTCGGCCGCCTCTGGCTCGGCGCGGCGTGGTACCCGGAGCAGTGGCCGCAGAGCGCCTGGGAGCACGATCTCGCCTTGATGCAGGCGGCCGGAATCAACGTCGTGCGGGTGGGCGAGTTCGCCTGGAGCCGGCTCGAGCCGGCCGAGGGACAGTACGATCTCGGCTGGCTCGCGCGCGCCATCCGCATGGCGCAGCGTCATCACATCGCGGTCGTGATCGGCACGCCGACCGATGCGCCGCCCGCCTGGCTGACCAGCCGTTATCCGGAGGTGCTGCGCGTCGGGCCCGACGGCCGGCGCGACGAGCACGGCGGACGCCGTCAGTTCTCCTATTCCAGCCCGCTCTATCGCAAGTTCTGCCGCGACATCGTCACCCGTCTCGCGCGGCGCTTCGGTCACGACCCCGACGTCATCGGTTGGCAGATCGACAACGAGTACACCGACGAATCCTACGATGCCGCCACTCGCGCGCAGTTCCAGCAATGGCTGCAGCGCCGGTTCGGCACGCTCGCGGCATTGAACCGCGCCTGGACCACGGCCTACTGGAGCCAAACGTACACGGCATGGAGTCAGATTCCCCTGAACGGCCTGGCGGGAAATCCCGGCCTCATGCTGGCGCACCGGCATTTCGTCACCCGGACCTGGGCCGGCTATCAGCAGAATCAGATCGCGGCGCTGCGGCCCGACATCGCGCCGCGGCAGTTCATCACCAGCAACTTCGGCGGCCTCGGCTGGAGCGACAACTGGGATCACTACACCCTGGCGCACGGCCTCGATCTCGCCTCTTGGGACGATTATGTCGGGCAGGGACATCTCGACGCCTATCGCAACGGCGCCGTCAGTGACTTCGTGCGCGGCTGGAAGCGGCGCGATTACTGGGTGATGGAGGCACAGCCGGGCTTCGTCGACTGGGCGCCGATCAGCAACTCGCTCGACCGGGGCGAGGTGCGCGCCATGACCTGGCAGTCGATCGGCCATGGCGCCGACGCCGTGCTCTTCTGGCAGTGGCGCAGCGCGCTCAACGGCCAGGAGCAGTATCACGGCACGCTCGTCGGCCCCGACGGCGCGCCGGTGCCGCTCTACGGCGAAGTCGCCGCGATCGGACGCGAATTCCGCCTCGCCTCGGCCGCGATCGCGCACACCGCCCCGGTGTCGCAGGTCGCGATCCTGACCACTTACGACAGCCGCTGGGCGATCGAATTCCAGCGCCAGTCGGCGGACTACCGCCAGCTCGAGGTGCTGCTCGATTATTACCGCCCGCTCGAGGACCTGACGCACTCGGTGGACATCGTGAGCGCGTACGCCCCGCTGTCGCGGTACAGACTCGTGGTCGCTCCGGGACTCAACCTCATCCCGCAAAAGCTCGCGCGGCGTCTTGCCGCGTACGTGCGCGGCGGCGGTCATCTCATCCTGGGGCCGCGCAGCGGCATGAAGGACCGGTATGACCGCCTGGACGTCCACCGCCAGCCGGGACCGCTGGTGCCGGTGCTCGGCGGGCGCGTGCAGCAGTATTACGCGCTCGACGGCGCGGTGCCGGTGTCGGGGCCCGCCGGCACGGGCGCGGCCGACATCTGGGCGGAGGCGCTCCAGCCGCTCGCCTCGCAGACGCAAGTCATCCTGAGATACGCACCCAACACTTCGTGGCTGAGCGGTCAGCCGGCAGCGCTGCGCCGCGCCTACGGCCGGGGCGAGATCACCTACCTCGGCGCCCTCCTCGATCCCGGGCTCACGCGCAGCCTGCTGCAGCGGGCGCTTGCGGCGGCCCGGATCTCGCCGTCCGCCATCACGCCGCCTCCCGGCGTGGAGCTGATGCGCCGCTACGGCGGCGGCCGGGAGATCACGATCCTCATCAACCATGGCGCAGCCCGGCGGACGATCGCACTGCCGCAAGGCATGCGCGATGTACTCCACCCTGGCCGGACGGTCCGCGCGGTCACGCTCGCGGCACAGGGCGTCGCGGTGCTCGAGGAGAATCCCTGATGCGCTCCAGACTTCCAACATGGGCGGCGGCCGCGCTGGCGGCGGCACTCGGCCTGCAGGCTGCTGCCGCAGCGGCGGCAACGACTCACACGACGCAGAGCTTTCCGCCGCTCTGGAACGAGCCCGGCGACTACCCGCAGGCGCTGCGGCGGCAGCTCTCCCGGGTCGATGCACGTGTGGCGCGCGGCCCGTTCCGGGCGAGCTGGACCTCCCTCGAGGCTTACCGGGTGCCGGACTGGTTCCGTGACGCCAAGTTCGGCATCTTCATTCACTGGGGCGTGTTCTCGGTGCCCGCGTTCGACAACGAGTGGTACTCGCGCAATATGTACGTGCACGGCTCGCTGCCCTACGAGTACCACCGCGCCGTCTACGGACCGCAGGCGAAGTTCGGTTACAAGGACTTCATTCCGCGCTTCACCCTGGCGAAGTTCGAGCCCGACGCCTGGGCCGATCTCTTCGTCCGCGCCGGCGCCCGCTACGTGGTGCCGGTCGCGGAGCACTCCGACGGCTTCGCCATGTATGACTCGAAGTTCACGCTCTGGGACGCGGCCCGCATGGGGCCGAAGCGGGATGTCGTCGCCGCTCTGGAGAAGGCGGTGCGCGCGCGCGGGCTGCGATTCGGCGTGTCGTCCCATCGCGCGGAGCACTGGTGGTGGTATCACGAGGGCACGGAATACGATTCCGACGTCAACGACCCTCGTTACGCCGGCCTTTACGGACCCGCGCAGTCCATGCATCTGCCGGGTGACGACACCACGGGGGAGCCGGACCCCAACCATCTCGAGCGGTGGCTGCCGCCGTCACGGCCTTACGTCGAGGACTGGCTGGCGCGCAGCACGGAGCTGGTCGACGATTACCATCCGGATTTCATTTACTTCGACTGGTGGATCAATCAACCGGCCTTCGCGTCGGATTTGAAGCGCATGGCTGCGTACTATTACGACGTGGCCGCCGCACGCCACCAGGGCGTAGTGCTGACATACAAGCTCGAGGCCTTCCCTCCCGGCGCCGCCGTGCTCGACATCGAGCGCGGCAAGCTCGACGCCCTGCGGCTGCGCCCCTGGCAGAGCGACACCTCGGTGAGCATCAGCTCCTGGGGTTATGTCAGGGACGACACCTACCGTACCGCGGGCTCGCTCCTCACCGATCTGATCGACATCGTGAGCAAGAACGGCAATCTGCTCCTCAACATCGGGCCGCGCGCCGACGGCACCATTCCCGGCCCGATCCGGACCGTGCTGCTGCAGATCGGCGGCTGGCTGCGGGTCAACGGCGAGGCCATCTACGGCACCCGGCCGTGGCTGCTCTACGGCGAAGGGACGACCAACGCGCCATCGGGGCGCGAAGCCGGACAGGTCTACACTCCCGCCGACATCCGGTTCACGCAGAAGGATGGGACCCTGTACGCAATGGGCCTGGCATGGCCGCGCGACGGCAGGGTGCTGATCAGGACGCTTTATGCCGGCACGCCGTATCTGGCTGCGCCGATCGCACGCGTCAGCCTGCTCGGCGACGCCGCGCCCGTGTCCTGGCGGCAGACGCCGCAGGGACTCGCGGTGCAGCTGCCGCCGCCCCACGATGACCTGCCTTACGCCCTGAAGATCGTGGACCGGCTCAACTCCACGGCGTGGAGCGGGCGACGGTGATGGCGCGGGTGTCGTGCGGCCACTTGCCGCTGACGCAGCAATAGAAGTGATAGAGGGCGCCGCCGGAATGGATCAGGGAAGGTTTGTGCGCGTAGTCCTCGTCGATCGAGCCGGGCGGACCCACGTCGACCATGATCCCGGGAGCTTTGGTGAAGTGGAACGGATCGGAACCCAACGCCAGCAGGTCGCGCGCGCGGCCGTCGGCGGCCAGGCCGTAGTAATACAGAGCCCACCATGACCCGTGGCGCAGCACGCACGGATCGCTGGCGAAGCGGGTGTCGCAGGCACCGGGCGGCCCGTTGCGCACGATGGGATTGCCCGGATAGCGCGTCCACGTCTGCAGATCGGGCGAGGTTGCGAGCCCGATCTGCTCGTGCCAGCGCTGCTCGTCCGTCTTGGCGTTGTAGAAGAGGTAGTAGAGGCCTCCGCTCCTGACGAGGTAGGGCTTGTAGAGGCCGCCCCGCTCCCACGCCGCGCCGTCTTGCGGCCGCAGGATCGGCCCGGTGCGCTGCCAGTGATGGAGGTCATCGCTCCAGGCCAGGCCGATGACGGCCGGCCCCTGCTCATAGCCGGCGTTGGGATACGCGTGCCAGGCGCCGAGATAGCGGCCGCCCACCTTGATGAGAGGCGCATCCGAGTCGAGCGCGTCATCGCGCAGGATGCACATGAGCGCGATGTTGTAGCGGGTGATCGGGTCGGCCGGATCGCGGCCCATGATGAGGCCCGCACGCCGCCAGTGGACGAGGTCGTCCGATTGCGCGAGACCCGTCTGGTAGCCGATCCCGTCGTAGCCGACGTACGTCATGTAGAACCGGCCGTCCGCGGAGAACACGAACGGGCAGTCCACGGAGCGCTCATCGAAGCTGCCCGGGACACCGGACTTCTCGAGAACCCGTTTGTCGTACTTATAGGGCGTGCGAAAGGGGGCCAGGTCCGGCAGCGCCCCGCTCCCTCGCTTCCGGCTCGGGAACGTGCCGCGCGCCGGTACGGCGCAGCAAGCCAATCCCGCGCCGGCCGCCGCCATCAGTCCCGAGAGCAGCGACCGGCGCGTGGAATCGAGCATCAGCCGCCCGAGAATTTCACGCGGAAGCCCAGCGTGAACTGCCGGTCGTCGATCGTCTGCGACTGCTGCAGCGTCTGCACGCCGAAGAACTCCGTGATGTGCGTCCGCAGCAGGTTCGACCCCTGGGCATACAGCGACAGCCAGTTGCTCACATCGTATTCCAGGGACGAGTCCAGCCAGCCGTAACCCTTGGTATAGATCGGATTGGACGCGAGCTGCGCGTTGGAGCCGTTGTAGATAGTCGTATAGAACTGGCTGCGCCAGTTGTACGCCAGCCGGAACGACACCGGACCCAGCTCATAGATGCCGATGGCATTGAAGCTGTCCTTGGAGAGGCCCGGGAGCGTCGTGCTCTGCCCCACGACCGCGGTCGGCGCGTTCGCGCTGGTATAGGTGTAGTTGAGCTCCGTGCCGAGGCCGCTCAGCAGACCCGGCAGATTCCGGTAGAACTGCGTATAGCCGATCTCGATGCCTCTCACCGAGCCGTCGCCGCCGTCGATGGCGCCCGTGAGGTTGTAGGTCACGGTGTCGATCGTGAAGGCGTTCTGTTGCGTCTCCTGCAGGATGAAGTCCGTCAGCTTCTTGTAGAAGACGTCGGCCGTCAGCGCCGAGCCCGGGGCGAAGTACCACTCCAGCGACGCGTCGAGCTGGCTCGCCTTGGTGGGCTTCAGGTAGGGGTTGCCGCCGCTGGCGTTGCCCTGCGCGGGCAACAGGCTGATCGACGGCCGGATCTGGGTGAAGTCCGGATAGCTGATCGCCTTCGAGGCGCCGAGCCGCAGCAGCAGGTCCGGCATCAGCTTGAACGTCAGGTTCAGGGCCGGCAGCGGCAGGGTCAGACTCGTATTGAAGGTGCTGGGCGTGTAGACGGTGCCGTTCTGCAGCTCGCCGCTCAGATCGGTGTCGTGCTTGATCACCCGCACGCCGATGTTGCCCGTCATCGGAATCGCCCAGTCGGAGCCGAAATTCAGGCGGAAGTAGCCCTCGTAGTCGTGCTCGTCGACGTGATAGTCCGCCGAGCCGGTGTCCGTCGCCGGCGCAATGCCGTACGCCTGATCGACGCCGAGCAGGTCGTAGTGCAATACGTTGGGGTTGAAGACGACGTATTGCGGCTGCACCGCGTTCGACTCGGTCGCGGAGAAGAACGGAGACAGAGGTACTTCGCCGTACCAGCCTGCCGTACCCTGGATGGCTCCGGTGGTTACGGCCCCGAAATCGGACCACTGATTGAACGCATCCATGCGGTTGGCCACGCGCACACCCGCCTGCGCGGAATTGAAGAAGCCGTTCGGCAGCGCGTAGGTCGCATCGAGCGTGCCGGCCGTCTCGCCGCCGCGGAAGTGCTGCTCCGTGTCGTACATGTAGCTCTGGTAGTTGGTGCTCGTACCGCCATAGTTGGCGAGGTCCGACATATCGACGCCGTCGACGATCGATTGGGTCACGCCGGATATCGTCGTGAGCTGCGTCAGCTCCGGCGCGATGGCGCCGATCTTCACCGCCGGGTTGTTGAGCCGCTCGGTGGCCCCCGTGTAGCTGAGGTCGCCTTCGAACGTCCACTGGCCGGGCGTCCACTTGGCGTGCAGCGCGTACTGGCGGTCTACGTCCTCGACCGTGCGCCACGCGCCGACGGTACCCACGTTACCGTCCGCCCAACTGATGGACTGTACGTCGTTCGTGTTGGGGAACAGCGTCACCGAGCTGCCGGGGTAGAGACCGGAGCCCGCCGAGCTGGTGAACGTGTACTGGTTCTGTGCCCAGACGAAATCCTCGCTCGACGCCTCGGCGTAGGCCTGGAAGTCATCGGCCGGCTGCCATTGCAGCACGCCGTCGATACCCGTGCGCTTGCGGTCACCGACGAACATCGTGTTGTAGACGCCGTTCAGGTAATCGACCGTCTGGCCCGGCACGTAGGTGGTGCTGGTCCCGATCGCACTGTTGGTGGCATTGTCCTCCCGGTACGCCCGGTCCTGGTAGGACAGCGTGAGGAGTCCCCCCACCTTGCCGATGCCGGTGTCCCAGGTGTCGGCGAAGAGGCCCGTGAAGGCGGGCTTCACGTTGCCGATGAGATCGCCGTACTGCTCCTCGCCGCTGGCCTCGACCTCGAGACCCTTGAAGTCGAACGGCTTGTAGGTGCGCAGGTTCACGGTGCCGGCGATGCCGCCCTCGATCTGATCCACCGTCGGGTCCTTGTAGACATCGATGCCGGCCAGGAGCGCCGACGGGATGTCGGTGAGATCCAGCACGCGGCTGCCCTGGGCGCTGAACACCTCGCGGCCGTTGAGGGTCGTTTCCGCCTGCGGCAGGCCGCGGATCTCATACCCGCTCATCACCGCGGAGCCGCCGATGGTCACCGTGCCGCCGCCCTCACCGAGCTGCCGGCTGATCTGGATGCCGGGGATGCGCTGGATGGCATCGATGGCGGTGACGTCCGGGAGCTTCCCGATGTCGGTGGCCACGATCGAATCCTCGATGGTATCGGCGAATTCCTTGATGTGCAGCGCGCTCTCCATGCTCTGGCGGATGCCGGTGACCACCACCTCCTGCAGCTGCGCGGGCTGGCTGCCCGAGCTCTGACTGCCCGCGGAACCCGCGGCCTGCGCCAGATGCAGCGGCGCGGTTTTGTGCGTGGCCTTGGCCGCGGGCGCAACGCTCTTACCGGCTGGCGACGCCGGGGCGGCCTGCGCCGCGGTGTCGGCCCACGCGGGAACGGCCCCCGCCATAGCGAGGGCGACGGCACCCGACACGAGCCTTGACGTAAGCTTCATGATCTCTCCCCCTCAGTCGGTTGATGCAGGAAAACGACATCGCCACCCCCTGGGGCAGCTCGGCGCCGTCCGGAATCCTTGTTTATCAGCGGACGAAGCTTTTGTATATAAATATCATTGGGCCTGGGTCAAAGCAAGCGCTATCCCATATTGTGAAATACCTCGCCACATCTTCAGACCTCGTACGGAGCCGCCCGTGACCTCCCGGCGGCATCTCCTCAAACTCCTCGCGGCAGGCGCAACTGTCGGTCCGGGACTGGCGGTACGGGGCGCAAACGCGGGAAATCAGCCGCTCGCGCGCGACCTGAGCCGCCACAGTGATATGGGTCCGGTAGATCTACGCCTCGAGTGGCGGGCCGCCCCGACGGGTATCGACACGCGGCGGCCGAGGCTCAGTTGGAGGCTGACCGCCGACCCGCGCGCCCGGGGAGTACGGCAGAGCGCCTGCCAGGCGATTCTCGCCTCCTCCGAGGAGCATGCGCAGGCAGGTTACGGCGACATCTGGGACAGTGGCGTGCTCGAGACAGATGAGCTCCGGGCCGCGCCGGACCGCGATCTCGACCTGAAGTCGCACACGCAGTACTGGTACGCCGTGCGAGCGTGGGATGGAGACGGATCCGCGACCGGCTTCACGCGCCCCATCCGCTTCATGACGGGATTGATGAGCGCCGCGGACTGGCACGCCGCCTGGATCTCGGATGGACCGGACTGGCCCGCCGCCGCCGGGCCGGCGCCCGCGATCAATCACAGCCCCCCGGCCGAGCCGCGGCGCATGCCGCTCTTTCGGCGGCAGCTGCAGATCGGCAAGCCGCTCGCGCGGGCGGTCGTGTCCGTCTGCGGGCTCGGACAGTATGAGCTGCGAATCAACGGCAGGCGTGCGGGCGTGGGTGTACTCAACCCCGGGTGGACCAACTACCGCAGAACGGTGTTGTATGACACGTTCGAGGTCACGTCGCTTCTTTCCCAGGGAGCCAACGTGCTCGGCGTGATGCTCGGCAACGGCTTCTTCAACGTCGAGAAGTATCCCGGCCGCTACACCAAGCTCGCCGGCAGCTTCGGCCGGCCGAAGCTCATTCTCCAGATGCGACTCTCGTTCACCGACGGCAGCGAGGCCCTCGTGGTGAGCGATGGCTCGTGGCGTACGCACCCCGGACCCATCACGCTGTCCTCGGTGTATGGCGGGGAAGACTTCGATGCGCGCCTCGAGCCGCGGGGCTGGGATGATCCGGAGTTCGAGCGCCAGGCGCAGAGCGACTGGACCCCCGCGGTGGAAGTCGCGTCCCCCGGCGGCATCCTGCGTGCGCAAAACATTCCTCCCGTCACCGTCGCGCGCACTTACCAGCCGGTCAGGATGACCATCCCGCGGCGCGGTGTATTCGTCTACGACCTGGGCGAGAACTTCTCCGGCTGGCCGGTGATCGCCGTGCGCGGTCCGGCGGGGCGCCGGGTGCGCCTCCTCCCGGGCGAGCTGCTCGACGATCAGGGCTTCGTCACCCAGCGCAGCGCCAACGCCCGCCCGGACGATGCGGTCTACTTCGACTACACGCTCGCGGGCAACGGCCTCGAGCGATGGCGGCCGCGGTTCAGCTACTACGGCTTTCGCTACCTGCAGGTGGAAGGAGCGGCGCCGCCCGGCCTCGGCGGCCCCGGCGAGCCGCGGCTGCTCGAGCTGCAAGGCGAGTTCCTCCATACCGATCTGCCGCCGGCGGGCCGGCTGTCGGCGGGCAACCCGCTGCTCGACCGCATTCACCGGCTCATCCTCCAGGCGCTGCTCAGCAACACCTTCAGCGTGCTCACCGACTGCCCGCACCGCGAGAAGCTCGGCTGGCTCGAGCAGACCTATCTCAACGCCGACACCGTCTACTACAACGAGGAGGCGGTGACGCTCTACGAGAAGATGATGCGCGACATGGCGGACAGCCAGCTGCCCGACGGCATGGTGCCGGCGATCGCGCCCGAGTACGTCGCCTTTCTCGATGCCGACGGAACCAACTCCGCGTTCCGCGACACGCCGGAATGGGGCGCGGCGGTCGTGCTCAGCCCGTGGGCGACCTATCGCTACACCGGCGACCGCCGGATTCTCGAGACGGGCTATCCGGCCATGTGCGCCTACGCGGATTACCTCGCCTCCCGGGCACGCGCGGGCATCATCGACTACGGGCTCGGCGACTGGTACGACATCGGGCCCAGGCCTCCCGGTGAATCGCAGCTCACCAGCAAGGCAATGACCGCCACGGCGACCTACTGCGAGCTGCTGCTGACGCTGGCGGCAATCGCACGGCTCCTCGGACATGGAGATGACGCGCGCCGCTTCGACCGCCGCGCCGTGGCATCACGGCGTGCTGTCAACACGCACCTTTTCCATCCCGCGACCCATCAATACGACCGTGGCAGCCAGACTGCCAACGCGATGGCGCTTGCCGTCGGGCTCGTGCCCAACGCCCATCGGGCGGCGGTGCTGCAGAACCTGGTCGCCGACATCCGCGCTCACGGAAATCACGTAACGGCCGGTGACGTCGGATTCCACTATGTGGTGCTCGCGCTGATGCGCAACGGCCGTGGGGATGTCCTCTATGACATCCTGACCCGGGCGGATCCGCCGAGCTACGGTTACCAGCTCGCCCGCGGCGCCACCTCGTTGACGGAATCCTGGACCGCCGATCCCGACAAGTCGCAGAACCATTTCATGCTCGGCCACGCCGAGACCTGGCTCTATGGCGGCCTCGCGGGCATCCGGATCGACATGAGCCGCGAGCCCGCGGAGCGCATCCGCATCGCGCCGCAGGCCGTCGACGGCATCGAGCGGGCCGGCGCCCGCTACCGGTCCGTCCTGGGCGAAGTCGCTGTCGCGTGGCGCAAGGACGGCGGCCGTCTGCGCCTCGAAGCGGAGATCCCCCCGGGGGCGGTAGCGACATTGGAGATCGCGGCGCCGCGGGCCGAAGTTCTCGAGAGCGGCCGGCCGCTCGAGCGGGCGCCGGGCATCCTGGGCATTCGCCAGGCAGGCGCTGCAGCCCTCATCACCCTGGCCTCGGGCCGCTACGCTTTCAGCGCGCCGATCCCTGCCCACGACCTGACCCGCATCGCCTGATAACGTGCTAAGCTCCTGAAGTTGCTCTAACTTTTAGAGGGCCCGGCGGGCAACCCCGGGATATCCGCACAAGGCGACGGATGAGGCTCCTGCTCCGGCTCAACGTGGTGTTCGTCATCGCCTTCGCGGTGGTGGGCTGGCTTGCGTACGAAGCCTGCGCCTCCCTGCAGCAGGCGGATGCCCGGCGCGAGGTGCTGACCACGGCCGGGCTGATGCTCGACAGCGCGCTCGCGAGCCGCGCCTACACGGCCGATGAGATCGACCCTCTGCTGGTCACTCACATGCAGGACGGCTTCCCGCCCCAGATCATCCCGTTCTACGCGGCCACCCAGACGTTCGCCAATCTGCGCAAGCTCCACCCGGACTTCACCTACAAGGAAGCGACGCTCAATCCCACGAATCCGCGCGACCGGGCCAGCGACTGGGAGGCGGACATCATCGATCAGTTCCGCAACCATCCGGGCTCGCAGCAGATCCAGGGTGAGCGCGCGACGCCGATGGGACGCTCCCTGTATCTGGCGCGGCCCATCCGCGCGCAGCCGGAATGCCTCGCCTGCCACGGGCTGGCGACTGCCGCCCCCGCGGCGCTGATCGCGCGCTACGGCCATGACAACGGCTTCGGCTGGCAGGCGAACGAGGTCATCGGCGCGCAGATCGTATCCGTGCCCTTCGCGGACGCCGTGGAAGGCGCACAGCGGCTCTACTCCGGCGTCACGACGGTCATCGTCGCGGTGTTGGTCGTGCTGCTGGTCCTCGTCAATATCCCGGTATACTGGCTAGTGATCCGCCCGCTGCACCGCATGACCCGGCAGGCAGACGAAGTGAGCCTGGGCCGCGGCGCCGAGGTGACCTTCGCGAGCGGGCGGAAAGATGAGATCGGAGCGCTCGGAGAAGCTTTCGAGCGCATGCGCAAGAGCCTGGACAAGGCGATGAAGATGATCGGGGGCTCGTCCCGTGGCACGTGACATTTTCGTCAGCTACTCGCAGCCGGACCGCGACTGCGCGTACGAGCTGACGCATCATCTGGAAGCGGACGGCTTCACCGTCTGGATCGCTCCGCGCGACGTCTCGCCGGCGGCGGAGTGGGCCGCGGAGATCATCGACGCGATCTCCTCTGCGCAGGTGATGGTTCTCATCTTCTCGGCCAGCAGCAACTCCTCTCCGCAGGTGCGGCGCGAAGTCGAGCGCGCCGTCCACAAGGATCTGCGCATCCTGCCGTTTCGAATCGAGGACGTGCTGCCCTCGAAGAGCCTGGAGTATTTCCTCAGCGCGCAGCACTGGCTCGACGGCTTCCCGGCGCCGCGCGCGCCCCATTACGGGCGCCTGCTCGCGTGCCTGCGCCAGTGGATACCTGACACCCGCGGGCAATCCGCCGGGGTCGCGACGGCCGCTCCGACGCCCGCTGCTCCGCCCTCGGCCGCCGGCGCGAGATCCAACGGCGCCGTCATTCACGACACACGCATCTCCGCCGAGCAACTGCGCGAGCTCGAGGCGCGGCTCGCGCGGATTCTCGGGCCGATCGCCGGCATCGTCGTCGGCCGCGCCGCCGCCGGCGCAGCGGATTGCGCCGAGCTCGAGCGCCTGCTCGCCGCGGAGCTCGACTCGCCCGAGGATCGGCGGCGCTTTCTCCAAGCCCGACAGTGACCGCGACGTCCGCCACCGGGAGCGCCGCCACTCTGGAGCCTGGCGCCGGCTCAACCGCGCCCGACGGCCGCCTGCCGATCGTCATCGGCGTCACGGGACACCGGCACCTGCGCGCCGCCGATGTGCCCACGTATCGCGAGCACGTCTGCGAGCTCTTTACGCAGCTGCGCCGCCGCTACCCGTCGACACCGTTGAGGATAGTCACCGCCCTGGCGGAGGGCGCCGACCGCCTGGTGGCCGAGGTCGCGCTCGAAGGCGGTCATGAGGTGCTGGTGCCGCTGCCGCTCGAGCCGGCGGATTACGAGCACGACTTCCCCGACACCATCGCGGAGTTCCACTCCATCCTGAGCCGCGTTCCGGCGGAAGAAGTGTTCGTGTTGCCGCGCGACGAGGACTCCGGCCCCGCGCGGCCGACGCCGCAGCACGAGCGGGAGAAGCGCTACCGAGCCGTGGGCATGTTTCTCGCCCAGCACACTCATCTCCTGCTCGCGCTCTGGGACGGCCTGCCCACCGACTCGAACGCGGGGACCGCCGCGGTCGTACGCATGAAGCTCGAAGGGCCCGCGGGCATGCCGGAGGCCGGCCTGCGGCCGCTCGACGCCGAGGACGGCGGCCCCGTCTACCACATTCACGCGCTGCGGGCGGGCGAGCCCGCGGAGCACGCCCTGAAGAAGCCCGAGTGGATGTTCCCGCAGGAAGGCGATGAGGCGCTCTTCCGTACCCTCTGCAGCCGCATCGAGCGATTCAACAGCGAGCCCCGCCGCCGCTCGATCGCCGCGGGCCTGCCGGATGCGGCCCGGACGCTGCTGCCGGACATCGATTCCCGGTCCGCCGGCGGACGCAGTCTGGCGTACGCGTTCGCGGCCGCCGATCTGTTGGCGCGCCACTACCAACGTATCACCCGGGTGGTGCTGCGGCTCACGCTGATGTCAGCGGCGATGCTGGCGCTCATCTTCGAGCTCTACGCGGAGATCCTGCCCTCACGCTGGCTGCCCGCGGCCTACCTCACCGCATTCGCGTCGCTGACGGTCATTCTGCTCTGGCAGGGCCGGCGCGACGTCCAGGGGCGGTACCTCGACTATCGTGCGCTCGCCGAAGGGCTGCGCGTGCAGTTCTACTGGCGGCTCGCCGGACTTCACGACAGCGCCTCGTCCTCCTACCTGCGCAAGCAGGCCGATGAGCTGCGTTGGATCCGCGAGGCCCTGCGGGCCGCGGCGGCCCTGCCGCCCCCGAGCACGGCGCATCCGGAGCTCGCGGTCGAGCACTGGGTCAGCGGCCAGGCCGACTACTACGCCGACCGCGCGCACTCGCACCGCCATCGGCTGCACCGCCTCGAGCAACGCTCGCGGTTCTTTCTCGGCGCGGGCCTCATCGCCACCTCGCTCCTGGTCGTCTTCTGGAGCCTCCTCGAGCGCCTCCCGGCCCTGCACCGCTGGATCGTGGTGCTCATGGGCTTCGCCCCCATCGGCGCCGCGCTCTGGGAGACCTATGCCGAGCGGCTCGGCCTGCGCACCCAGGTCAATCAGTACGCCCGCTTCGCGGGCATCTTCCGCCGCGCCGGCCGTTTCGCGGAGCGCCTGGACCAACACCCTGGACGGCACGACCGCCACCACGCGCTCATCGCGCTGCTGCGCGAGCTCGGCCGAGAAGCGCTGATGGAGAACGGTGATTGGGTGCTGCTGCTGCGCGAGCGGCCGATCGTGCTGCCCAAGGGCTGAGCGCGGCCGCCGCCCTCAGGCGACGTAGCGGTAGATGAGGGCGCCGGCGATCAGCAAGGCCAGCACCCCGAGGATCGTCAGGTGCGGCATGGACAGCACGATCAGGATCGCGGCCATGATGTACGGCGCGTTCTCGGCATAATCCGGCAGAGTCGCCGGCTCCTTGCCCAGCGGCTGCTCATCGCGGTCCTCATTCGAGGGCTCGCCCTTCATCATGACGACGATCAGCGGCGCGACGACGCTGATGAGCACGAAGATCGCCACTGCCAGCCGCAGCTTATCGCCCATCGGCCGGCCCCCGCCGCGAATCTCCGGATCCCTGCCACCATCCGCCGCCCAGCGCCTGGAACAGTGCCGCCGTATCGCCGAGGCGCGCCGCCTGCGCCTGCACCCGCGGGATGACCGCCTGCTGATAGGCCTGCTGCGCGGTGAGTACCGCGAGCCCGTTGGCATAGCCGGCCTGGAACTGCCGGCGCGAGACATCCAGCGCGACTTTGGCGGCGCGCTCCACCGCAAGCGCCGACCGCAACGTCTCGGCATCCGCGTACAGGGCATGCAGCGTGTCGGCAACGTTCTGGAAAGCCGTCAGGACCGTGCCGCGATACTGCGCGGCCGTCTGCGCAAGCGCCTGCTCCGCTGCGCGCTGGCGATGCTTCAGTGTCCCGGCATCGAAGAGCGGCTGCGAGGCGCTGCCGAGCACACTCCAGAACGTGCCGGCGTTACCGAAGAGCTGCGTGATCCGCGTCGCCTGGCCGCCCAGTGCGGCGGTCAGGGAGAACTGCGGCAGTCTGTTGGCGACTGCGACACCCACCTGGGCGCTCGCCGCGCGCACCTGCTCCTCCGCCGCCAGCACGTCGGGGCGCTGCTCGATGAGTTGCGACGGCAGCGAAAGCGGCAGTTGCTGCGGCAGATGCAGCGCATCGAGCGTGAAGGTCTCGGGCACATCCTGATCCGGCGCATTGCCGGCCAGCACGCGGATGAGATCGCGCGTCTGCTCGAGCTGACGCTCGAGCGGCGGCAACAGCGCCTGCGCCTGGGCGAGCGCCAGCTCCTGTTGCGCGACATCCAGGCGGGCCGCATAACCGAGGCGGCGCTGGTCGCGCAGGATCCGAAGCGAGCGTTGGTTGGAGCGGACGATCGTCCGGACCGTGGCGATCTGCGCGCGCATGGAGGCTTCCTGGATCGCCGCCGCCACCACGTTGGATGCGAGCGTCACGTAGGCGGCCTCCAACTGGAAGCGCGCCGCATCCGCCTGTGCCTGCAGCGACTCGACCTGCCGCCGGTTGGCGCCGAAGACATCCGGCACGTACCCGACCGTGAGTTGCGCGGTATGGAAATTGTAGGTCACCGGCTGCGCCGGGCCGAGGGGCGTGATGTTCTCGCCATTGCCCTGCACGCCCGGGGCGCTCGAAGCCGCCGTGTTGCCGGAAAGCTTCGTGCGCTCGCCCTGGTAGCTCACCTGCACGGTCGGATAGAAGTAGCCACGCTGGGCGTAGACGTTCTCCTGAGCTTCCTTCAGCGCCGCGACCGCCGCGTCGATGGTGGGATTGGCCGCGAAAGCGCGCTCGATCAGCCTGTTGAGCGCCGGGGACCGATAGAGCGTCCACCACTGGGCGGATATCGAGCGCGCGGCGCCGATATTCTGGCTGGCTCCCGCCGCGACCCCCGGCTCGGAAACGGTGGACGGCGGCAGCCGCACCGGCGAATACGCATGAGCCGGCGGCAACGCGGGCCGTTGGTAGTCGGGCCCCACCACGCAGCCGCCGATGAGCGACAGCGCAGCGAGCGCAGTCAGCCACTGTCGCGTGGGCCGGGCCTGCGGCATCTACGGCCTCCGCTCCGGCTCGTTGCCGTGGCCGAAGAGCACCATGGTCAACACCGGCACGACGAGCAGCAGCAGGAAGGTGCCGAACAGCATCCCTCCCACCACTACCGTGGCGAGCGGCCGCTGCACCTCACTGCCGATGCCGGTGGAGACAGCTGCGGGCAGGAGCCCGATGCCGGCCGCCAGGCTCATCATGAGGAGCGGACGCATGAGCCCCGATGCCGCCTCGAACATCGCCTCGCGCGGCGGCAACTGCCGCCGCCTGGCGCGCCGGAAGCGGTTGAGCAGCAGGATGCCGATCATGACCGAGACGCCGAACAGCGAGATGAAGCCGATGGCCGCGGAGATGCTGAAGTCGCGTCCGGTGATATAGAGCCCGAGCACCCCGCCCGCGACCGCGAACGGAATTCCGGTCAGCGACAGCAGCGACTCGCGGATGGAGTTGAAGAGGCTGTAGAGCAGCCCCAGGATGAACACCAGGCTCACCGGCACGATGACCTCGAGCCGCCGCTGCGCGTCCTTGAGCTCGCCGTACTCCCCCGACCACTCCAGGCGGTAGCCGGGCGGAAGCCTCAAATGGCTCGCGATGCGCGCCTGGGCCTCGGCCACCGCGCCGCCGAGATCCCGGCCGCGCACGCTGAACTTGACGGGGATGAATCTCTCGCCGGCCTCGTGATAGATCCATGCCGCTCCGGTCGTGAGATTGATGCTTGCGAGCTGCGCGAGCGGAACGTAGCCCACGGTGCCGTTGCCCGACTGGTAGGCGACTTCGAGGTTGCGGATCTTCCGGATCGTGTCGCGGGCCTTTCGCGGATAGCGCACGACCAGATCGAACTGCCGGTCGCCCTCCAGGACTTCGGTCGCGACGGCCCCGCCGAGCGCGGCCTGGATGACCGTGCTGACGTCGCCCGTGTTGAGCCCGTACCGGGCGGCCTCGGCACGGTTGACGGTGATGTCCAGGTCGGGCTGCCCGAGCACCGGGAAGATGCCGAGGTCGGCGATGCCGCGCACCCTCGCCATCTGATCGCGGACCTGCGCGGCGAGCGCGGTCAGGGTCTCCAGGCTCGGCCCTATGATCTTGACGGAGTTCTCGCCCTTGACCCCCGACATGGCCTCTTCGATGTTGTCCTGGATGTACTGTGAGAAGTTGAACGACACGCCGGGCAGCGCCGCCTCGAACTTCGCCTGCAGTTGATCGATGAGCTCATCTTTGGTCACTCCCCTCGGCCACTGGCTCGGGGGCTTCAGCGGCACGTTCAGCTCGACATTGGAGAAGGGTGACGCATCGCTGCCGTCATCCGGGCGGCCATGCTGCGAGACGACCGTGACCACCTCGGGGTACTGCAGCAGGATGAGGCGCATCGTGCGGGTCGCCGCCGTGCCGTCCTGCAGCGTCATGGTCATCGGCAGCTCGGCGCGGATCCAGAGATTGCCCTCATCGAGGTGCGGCAGGAATTCGCTCCCGAGCCGCGTCCAGCAGAACGCTCCGACGGCCAGGAACACGAGACCGCAGCCGATCACGACCGCACGGTTGGCGAGCGCGAAACGCAGAGCGGCGTCATAGCCCCGGTGCAGCCACCGGACCATGAACGTTTCCGTCTCCTCGACGCGCTCCGGCAGGAATATCGAGGCCAGCACCGGCGTCACGGTGAAGGTCGCGATCAGAGCGCCGGTGAGCGCATACGCGTAGGTGCGCGCCATGGGGCCGAAGATCGCCCCCTCGACTCCCTGCATGGTGAAGAGCGGCACGAAGGCCGCCACGATGATGAGCACCGAGAAGAGCACGGCGCGGTCCACCTGCATCACGCTGACCAGAATGAGCCGCAGCCGATCGTTCCAACCGCGCACCGGCGTGGCGTGATCGGCCGCCCGGGTCGGATCGGTGCCCCAACTGCCGGCCGCCAGCCGGTCGAGCAGGGTGTGGCGCTCATCCACCGGCCGCTGCAGGTTGCGGAAGATGTTCTCCATCACGATCACCGCCGAGTCGACGATGATCCCGAAGTCCACCGCCCCCAGGGAAAGCAGGTTCGCGCTCTCCCCCCGCGCCACCAGGATGATGACCGCCAGGGCAAGCGCGAATGGAATCGTGAGGCCGACGATGACCGCGCTGCGCAGGTCGCCGAGGAACAGCCACTGGATGAGGAAGACGAGCAGACAGCCGAAGACGAGGTTGTGCATCACCGTGTGGGTGGTGAGCCCGACGAGTTCGCTGCGGTCGTAGAACGGCACGACCCTCACGCCCGGCGGCAGGCTGCCGTCGCGGTTCATCTTGCGGACGACCGCCTCGACCTGCGGCAGCACGCGGCCGGTCTGATAGGTTCGGCCCATCACGACGATGCCGAAGACGATGTCATCGGCCCGGTCCCGGCCCGCGATTCCGAGCCGCGGCCGGTAGCCCACCTTCACGGAGGCGACGTCCCTGATGAGAACCGGCACCCCGCCCTGCTGGCTCAGCACCACGTTTTCGATGTCGCCGACCTTGTAGCCCTGGGCGATGTTGTCATCACCGCCGTCGTCGATCAGGCCGATGCCGCGGATGTTGATCGACTGCTGGCCGATCGTGATGTCGCGTGCCCCCACGTTGACGTTGGAATTGCCGAGCGCGGAGATGGCCTGCGGCACCGTGAGGCCGTAGGAGCGCAGCCGGTCCGGATCGACGTCGACCTCGAACTCCTTGGTGGGCCCTCCCCAGCTGTTGACGGCGACGATGCCGTGCACCTGCAGCAGCCGGCGCCGGACGATCCAGTGCTGGACCGTGCGCAGATTCGTGACGCCGAAGTGCGGCGGCCCCACCACCTGGTAGCGCATGATCTCGCCCGTGCCGCTGTTCTGCGCGACGTTGACGGTGACGCCGTTCGGCAGGTTCACGTTCTGCTGCAGCGCGATCACGGTCTGCGCATAGGCAAAGTCGTAATCAACCCCGTAGTTGAAGGCCACGCGCACGAAGGACAGCCCGTAGAAGGAGGTCGAGCGGATGACGTTGATGCCCGGCACCGTGTACAGCCCGTTCTCGATCGGGATGGTGAAGTAGCGCTCCATCTCCTTCGCCGAGAGGCCCGGCGACTGCGCGCTGATCTCGAGGACGACCGGCGAGGGATTCGGGTACGCCTCGATGTCGAGCGCACGGAAGGCGAAGATGCCGGCCCCCGCGAACAGCAGCAGGCCGAAGACGACGATC
>Ga0335072_10000853_pt1 | contig 53505 bp, 54 predicted proteins | sample Lox_Sample_21_FD_206725 | JGI IMG/M metagenome (GOLD analysis project Ga0335072, IMG submission 206725) | Soil microbial communities from Loxahatchee National Wildlife Refuge, Florida, United States - Lox_Sample_2.1 | ecosystem: Environmental > Terrestrial > Soil > Wetlands | place: USA...
GCCGGCGTTGTTGAACATTATATCGATTCCACCGAACTCATCTTGCGACTCGACCATGGCTTGGACGTCGGCTTCTTTGCTGACATCGCATTTGACCGTCGAGATACTAGGACCATATGGTACGAGTTCTTTGACCTTGGCGATTGCCTTTGCCAGCGCCGGTTCGCTTATATCGGCCATCAAGACTGAGGCACCTTCGCGGGCGAAAAGAATCGTTGTCTCAAGACCGATTCCGCTATACCAAATCAGCCGAAGTCGTCATGGAAGGGATGTAGAAGGTAGAGACAGATGATCGGGTTGTGAAAATTGGAATGGTTTGACTCACCCAGCCGCACCTGTAATGATGGCATTTTTGCCCGCCAACCGACCTCCAGCTTGCATACTACCCATTGTAGTCGAAAAAGAATATCAGCAAGGACGTAGAACTCCAAACTCAGTCTTCGTGTAGCTTTCGAGCAGGATCGGGGCAGAGGAGTTAATTTCTATATGCCGAAAAGTCGCCAAAAGACCAACCTAGTCAATTGCAAAGATAAATGGAATTGAGATAGGTCTCAAAGAAGAGAATGCTAAGAGAAGCGACGTTGTTGCGAGATGTCGGTAATTGAATGTGTGTTGGGACGGCGGAGAATTTGCAAAGCGTTATCTAATCTTGTGTGGGTGTTCGGATGGGACTGCTGACAGCTGACCGCCCCATCCTATGACATGACACATTGAACATACCGTAAACCCTTTCGGCTTGCTACCCGTGGGATTGCCTGGTCCACCTCGGATTTTTGGTCAAAGAGTATCGCCTAGGTCAAGACCGTTTCTACTAGCACTTGAGCAGTCGTTTCTAAAATGCTGTCCCAAAGGGAGCACTTTTCAATGGCGAAAATAGCAAAGACGTGAAGCGGATGGTTGGGCGAGTATCCTGTTTTACACAGGCTTGTCTGGGTACTTCACAGAGCTGTGGAAATTGTCACTGGGGAAAGGCTTTAATGCTTCTGACTGCCCGCCTCCGTCACCATGAAAGCTTTGAGAGTCTCCGACGCCAAGTGGCACGTCTTGGAACCGCGTTATTCCCCGCCGTGATAAGATAAGGGCCCTCTTCCGGCCGAGGTACAAGCTCCTAAGTCCCTATTTCTCCGCATTGGCAAGCTGCGAGATGCCTCCGTCGTAGGTACTTCGCGCGAACTGAGACTACGGAGCTTTCTACTCGCTTGTTTATTTCCCCGATCCAAAATGAGTGTCTCCGAGAGGAAGGATATCGAGTACCTCACACTCGACAACCTAGCCGAAGCCCTTGAGCTCGATACCAAAATCAAGCTTGCTGGTGTTGACATTGATGGTATCCTTCGGGGCAAGCTGGTATCGAAGAAAAAGTTCCTCTCCGTTGCCAAAGATGGCTTCGGCTTCTGCTCGGTCCTCTTCGGCTGGGACATGCACGACATGACCTACTTCCGAGAGCTAAAGATTAGCAATGCAGAAAATGGCTACAAAGATCTCGTCGCAAAGGTCGACTTGAGCAGCTATCGCAGGATCCCGTGGGAGAATGACGTACCCTTCTTCCTCGTCAGCTTCTTCGACGCAGATACTGGGAAGGCAGTCAGCGCATGTCCACGAAGTTTGCTAAGAACTGCCGTGGCGAAAGCGGAGAAGGCTGGTTACTCGGCCATGGCAGGAGGTGAGCTTTCACTTCGACTGACAGACCATATCTGCTACTCTCATTAAGCTGACCAATGTGCCAGCCGAGTACGAATTCTTCCAATTTCGCGCGCCTGCGAACCCAAACTCCCCGACACGCAATTCCTCCTCCACCGCAACCTTCCTCCGCGATAATCCTATCAATTCTCTCCCCCATCTCTCTGAAAGCATGTCGGGCTATTCAATCATCGACCCTGTTCATAATCAAGATTGGTACTATAGCATATTCGAGAACTGCGAGAAGTTCAAATGCAACATCGAAGGCTGGCACGAAGAGTCAGGACCGGGTGTCTTCGAAGCAGCGCTAGAGTTTGGCGAGATCAAGCAGATGGCCGATCGTGCCAGCCTATTCAAATACGTCGTCAAAGCCATAGGAAGCAAACATGGCATCACACCCACATTCATGGCAAAGCCCAGACAAGGACTGCCCGGAAACAGTGGTCACATGCATTGTTCTATTGTGGACAAGTCGGGGAAGAACATGTTCTACAGAGGCGAGAAAGATCCGAATGCGCCGTACCCTGACCTGGAATACATTTCAGATATGGGACGGCACTTCTTGGCCGGGCTGCTGGACGGTCTGCCGGACGTCATGCCGATCATTGCACCTACGATCAACTCGTACAAAAGGCTTGTAGAAAACTTCTGGGCGCCAGTTACAGTCTCATGGGGCCTCGAGCACCGTGCAGCATCAATTCGATTAATCGCACCGCCCGTGGCGTCTCCGAAGTCTACAAGATTGGAGATACGTGTCTGCGGTGCCGATGCAAATCCGTTTCTCGTGCTCGCCGCGATTATAGGCCTAGGTTGGCGAGGTGTCGAGGAAAAGATGGAGATCAAGATACCGCCACTAGGGAAGGGTGAGGCTGTTGGTGGAAGCAGCGATAAGGGTGAGAGGCTACCAAAAAGTCTCAAGGAGTCTGTAGAGAAGTTTGCGGCCCAAGGAAGTGTAGCAAGAGAAGTTTTTGGTGATGAGTTTGTCGACCACTTTGCTGGTACGCGGGAGCATGAATGCAGATTATGGGACGAGGCTGTAACGGATTGGGAAGTCAAACGATATATTGAGATGGTCTAAAGCTCCAAGGCGTGGCTGCAACTGGCGTGGTCGTTCCGGCGTTGATATAAAGCTTTTCATGCGCGCAAACGAAATACCCAATCACGCCTAGACATTAGGATAGATTTCTGAAAGAACCTGCTCCTTCCTTTGATCATCTCCAACCAAGCATAGCTTTGCAAAGGCTGATCGCGGAGCATGGGATTCAAGTAAAAACTTGCAGTATATCTACTATACTTTGCATTCGCTTCTCTCCCTCTCTGCCTAGTTAAGCCTCATAAGGATTCAGCCCATACCTCGCGTGTTTCGAGCCCGTCCCCCCAATTCATTCTGCCCAACATCATTCACAGCTTGCCCTTACTGGTGTCCACGACTGGCTGATCCACTCATCCGCTACCACTTCAATCACCAGCTTGTCTCTCTTCTTCAGGTAACTGATCGTTCCAAGACCGGTGGGCTGGCAGTTTATGTAGATGTCTTCCCAATTTTTTGCTGTCAATCGCGTACACTTCGTGGTAGATGGCAATGAAGCCGTGCTTTTTGAGTGTTCTGTTCCACCACGTCCATGCTTCTCGATGGCGGACTTTCCGCGAAGGCGTATAGTTCTTGCGCCACTAGCTGATGGTGAGGAACTCGAGTATCGAGTTACTGTTCGTGTTTGACCACGACGGCTGACCGAGGACTGCAAAATGGGGACAGGTTAGCAGCAAGCGCACTTCTAATGAGAGCGACTCAAGTCTAGGTTTTGACTTACAGTCGCTGTCTGCTGCTCCTTCGCTCTGCGCTACAGACAAATCGTAGTAGTAGTCGCCAAACTGCTTGAAGCCGGGAGCACACTTCCCCAAGGCATGGTTGCTTCTAGCGCCTGGAAGGAAGATGACGATATTCTCTCCACTGGCCTGGCAGCGGAGAAGTTGCCGTCACGATCGGGAATCTGCACAGTTTCCCCCCACGATCACGCCGTCCATGAGGTGGCTGCTTCGTAGACAGAGAGCAACGAGGATTGTCTCAAGGAACGGATAGCCAGGACCGAGGTAGCAGGGAATATTGCATAGCGGACGGAAAGAGCGAGAACGAGCAATGATAGAAGGATTGCGCCTACGAGGACCCAGGTTGAGATTGAAACATCTGGATGGCATAAGGGGTCAGCTCGCAGCAACCTTGAACCGTGATGCAGGAGCATACTTGGACGAAACCCTGAAAATGCCCCTGGCCGCTAGCTCTGCGTTGCCGGCCTCTTCGCTACCGCCAGAAGGATACTGGAGAACTCCATCTTAGGCTACGCGGCCACCTTGTACACAGGCAATCAGGCTAGCAATTGAGACGATTCGCCAGAAACCGCAGCATCGACGGCGTGTAGAGAAGAATATGAACGCTCTCGTGGCCCAGTGCTGGCACCGAATTTTAGCTCCTACTTACCTTTAACGTCTCCCGGCCTAGTATTCGTTCGGCCGGACTATCGCAGACATGACAAGAATTCCTAGCTGGCTGACTTGGCTTGCCGTGATTCTAGTGCCATTACAGCCCGTCCCGAAGGATACAATTGGCGGCAGATTGTGGTGGGTTCATTTTATCAGGTTGAAATTCAGAAAATGACGAAACTTACGCCGGATTTCAGAGGCTTTCGCGTGGAAAAACTGCGTAAGTTATGTATCTTTGATCTCTTTCAATGCCTCGGCATTTCAGCTCCTTGGTGTCCAAGCGTCATAATTGCAAGGATTACCTTGCAGTGACACCCGATGTTCAAAGTAGGTTGCTTTTTCCATATTGCGGGGGGTCCTTCTGACGCGACGTTAGTTTGGGGGCGTCAACGAGCGTCTTTGTGATGCTTTTAATTGGAAAGTCGCATATTGAAATAGAAGACCTGGAGAAGCATTAAAAAGGCGTGGACTCCAAGCACGCATATCAAACCTTGATAGGTATTGATTATGAACATCGCCTTCAGTCGTGTGCTGGTCCTGGACAGCCAGTAGTACCATACCAATATCGCACACGCCACCTTGTGATCCTTCGTTTCACGTCCTCCCTCTAGAACCCCCAGACTTGTAGAATGAAACCGAAATACCGTAGCAACGGAAGCAAACATGCGTAAGGAATATTCAGCTAATGCGATAAGCATCGTAGATGACTGGAAGCGACTGAATTAGCTAGCGTTCCCACTTGTCATCAATATCAGCGACGGCGGACTCACCCTCAGCACCCCGCCTGCACCCGCTACCCACCCACATGCAGGTGTTCACAAATGCATATCTCTCATCACCCGTCTCAAGTTCGACCTGCAATCGGAATTTGTACGAGTTGGGGCTGACTTGGTCGGCTGCCATTGGATCATTGAGCTTCTCGAGTATGTCTTTCGAACCCGTTCGCCAGCCAGACGTCTTGACACATATGAAGGCTGGAGGCTCATCAGCGGTTTGGAGCAGGTAGTTGGCAGAGACGCGTGTCGCAAGATCTTTGACGATGAGTTGTGAGTCTTGTCCACCCGGCTAATAAGTTGTGAGCTTTTGAGAGCAGGTAGTTCCAAGTCTCAACTTACGATAACAATACCCTTTCCCCATCTTCCTGCCCACTGACCACCAATGAAGCTGATCCAGTTTCTGTTTCCAAACAGACCGGGTCCGACTGGCACTCGAGGGTTCAACTTGATACTCATGCGGAAGTCGAGTTCAAGACCAGGAGTGGGAAGCTGCAGGGACCGAGCAACCTCGCCTTCGTCGAACCTGTGCAGAAGATTGTTCGCAGGAATGGAGTCTTTGATGACGTTGAGGTAGGTGGGGCACTCTTGAAGGTGCTGGCGCTGTCGGCTTGTATTCTTCGCTCGAATCTGGTTGCAGTAAATGCATTGCACCGAAAGACACTACAATTTCCGTCAGCGCGGTGCGTCCCGAGAGTTCTGACGGCCTCGTGACGTACTTTGTCCTCTTCTTTCGCACGGAACTCAACAAAAGCCGCGTGTACATCGTCCAGGGGTGGGGCAGGGAGGGTTGAGCTTGGGGCAGACTTGGGTGTCTTCTGTGGCTTGGGCGTTACTATAGGTCGCTGCACTGGAGTAGCTGTGGAAGGCCCAGCATTAGAGCTTTGTGATGGCAACTGCGGCCGGCTTGTCATGTTCTGCATTGGCGTAGCTTGCATGGCTGTACCGAGGCCATTTGACATCGGGCCGGCTGATGGATTCATGGTCGGTGTCCCGTAGATACCATTTGGTGCAGCCGACCCTCCATCTCCAGGGCTTGCTTGAGGACGCGGGGCATTAGGATGGTTTGCTAGGCCGGGGCACTCGAGAAGGTGCTGTTTCTGACGAGAAGTATTCTTCGCGCGGACTTGTTGGCAGTAGATGCACTGCACAGAGAGGCACTTGTCATCTTCTGTAAGCCGGTTAGCATGAGTGACGTGCGACAGGGAGCAATTAGCTAAATGTCCGTGGGCGGCGTCACCTTTTGCGCGAAACTCGACAAACGCGGCATGCACGTCCTGATCGACTGTACGGCCCATGGATGCGTTACTTTGATGGTTCGAGTTAGTGTTGTTCTGGTATGTCTCGTAACGTGTATGAGTATTTCGCTGACATCAGGTTTTGTCGGCGAGGAGGTTGGAGAGGGGCCCCGGTTGCCACCTAGTAAAAGTAATGCTGACAGCGCCAAGGAGCTAGTACTCAAGCGCGGCAAAGCAAAACATTTCGGCCCTGTTACTTACTGATGGGCTTTTTGGGAAAGTTTCATGGGCCATCTGCTAGAGCCTGCAGCAGGTCTACCAGGCAACTGACAAAGCTGGGCCCTAGTAGAACGACGGTGCTGCCTGTAAATTGTACGCTCGCCCATGCGGACATGAAACTTTCACTTTACAGAACGCCTAGTGAAACTATTGTGCCCCACAACTAGAAGCTTGACAATTCTCCATCATCACCGCAAAAGAGCTCCGGAATGGCAATTCAATAGTTTGGGGGCCTAGTACAGGACTCACACGCTTCCAAGTTACTTCGGAGCTATTCCGCTCACTCTTTAAGCATCGTACAGCCCGCCACGGAGGCTGCGCATGCGACCACCTCTTGCCCACAGCGTGACGCCTGATAAGTCCATCCCAACCACTTTTGCCATCTTCAATCAAATGCTGCAAGTAGAATAGTCCCACCAGAAAATCCTTACTATCGCTCTGGGGTGTCAACGTCCACAGTCCGCAACGCCAATTGACAAGGCTTGTCTTCGATATCGGTCACACTAACTTCAGTCGTCACCAAATTTGTCCTACTTATCCCTGATTCTTCGGTACGTCTGCAGGACTCGAGTGGTGTGGTCATCTTGTATCATGCTTGCGTTGGTGATCTGACTCGTGCCATAATTTCTTTGCTGGTTCGTCGATGTAGTCCCACCACAAGGACGAGCTCAAACTCTTCTTAATCAACTCCCTGTCATAAATCCTCAGTTTGGTAGACACCGTGTGCAGCCGACTTGCGTACCAAGGCCTGTGGGGTGTGGACGACGCCGCTATGCCGCCCACAACCCCTGTCCACAGCAGTATTCTAGGATGCCACCCCCAGCATGACTGAATGCTGCAACAGTCCAGTGCCCGTCTCAGCATATCTGCTAATTTCGGCTTAACGCCTGCCTGTGGTAGTAAGGGAGATAACACCATATCACTATATATTAGCGCGGCAACACAGGTGGCATTGTATATGCACCCGTCAGACTGCGGAATATCCGAGGACGGCGGTGCAAGCGACAATAGTCGGTGCTGTGTTATAGTCCTTGCCGCAATGATATCGGAAAGACTTGGTGCATGTCGGCCTCTTCGCTGGTAATGGTCAAGCGCAACCGTAATCTCAGAAATTGATTCCGGAGTTTCGCGAAGATCTTTCTGTAGACCATTTTGGAGCACAACGGGGAAGCCTTGACCAAGGGTTCGAGACAAGTCTAAAGCTTCCATATCCATGATGTGCTTGCACGATGCTACTAAGGAGTCCGGTGGGTGACGTGTAGGGTAGCCTGGCTGGATCAACTCCACTGAAGCATAAACTATGTCAGCTCTACTAAAGCTCGAGGAGGGCGCTATACTCACAGGGCGTGGTCCACTGCAGCATCACGTTCACTTCCATGAACCGTGAGGACAGAAACTGAGATCAGTAACGCATCCCTTCCGCATTTGTGCAGGCGCTTATTTCAAAGTTCATTTATAAGCTTCATAGCTTGTGTCTTGGATGATAGCCACAGGAGAGCTGCGATCCTGATCACCCTCAACGTGCCCACTGGCTTGACTTGCTGACTCTAGAAAGCATTTCCTCGTCACTGGTTGTACCGCCATACTTTAGATCCCAGTCTAGCAAGAACGTATCTTGGGTAAGACAATTGACTCATTACCAGCTTTCAGCGCTACCAGCCGCTTCGCCCGAGATTGACGATGCGACTCTCGCAGGACATGTCCTTTTGGGTGACTGCTGCGCATGCTTATGTGTTTGGTTACCATCGACTGGACTGCTGTCGATAAATATGAAACCATTGGCAGCTGTGCTGGTCATAGTGAGATGGACACGATATCAGACTCCTTTCTAGGAGTCTTCCAGCCTCGAACGGAATGGTTTGTGCGTGATAAGCTCCATGGCTAAAACGGGTAGAGGCACACAAGCACCGTTCAGGGATTGGCAATGCCGATGCAATTGGAAAAAGGGAGCAAAGAACCGGAGGCCCTCTTTTCGGGACGCATTTGTGCCAAGCATGGGAAAAACCGGCTGTTAGTAATCACGTATTTTTTCACGCAATCGGCCACCGCGGGGCAGAGGGCTCGTTGAGATCCATTTAGGACGATTCATTTTGCTCAAGCTGTATCTTGCCGTCTAACGACAGGCTGCTTAGTCGAGGGAAATCGCATAGCAGAGACAAAGGAAAAATGAAGCATTGGGTGACCCCTTAAGCAGCGAAGCGCCATGCGTCTTCAAAACATCCAGAGGGCCAGATATTCACCCAATTCAACCGGAAAGATACCTGGTACTGTAGTCAGCAAAACAGGGTCGTTGATGGGTGACCGGTAACTTAACGTATGCATATGTCTGATATGAGGTGAAATAATACGGAAGCCTGATGACGTCATACGGCGCGTTCGTCAATAATTTCGCTGTGGTACGATTACCATAAAGTACGCATTTTCTAGAAAACCGCTCAAAAATATGGTCGGCAGCCCGGGTGGCACAATTGGTTGTATGTAACCAGATTTTGGGATCGATGGACCTATCTAATTCTCGAACAGAGCGCGTAAGACTTTTACAACGAAAGACTATCTTAAGGCTGAGAGTTCGAGCCTCTCCTCGGGCGATATTTTTGCATTCTTTTAGTGTTGTTGTAGGTGCTGTAGGGCATCTATCATGACAATCGCCGTCGAAGTCCGGTGGCTTTTACCAACGACTGGACAAGTCCAGATTTTTGCCAGAGGGGAATGTGCTCGAGCATTTAGATGACTGTGATTCTATTTCTAATTGGTAGAGCACGATTTGCATGAGGAAAACCACCCTGACGTCTTTTCGCACTCACACTAGTATTGATTCTGGGCTCATGCATAATTCAAGGCACTGCTGCCCACAAACTATCTAGATGGCGCCGGAGACTGACAAACAGTCTCTACTTGCCCTATCTTGCTTGTCTGAGTCTGTGGGGTATTGGTGGACAGCTGTAGAGTACAAGCAGAGTGGGCTTGCGATCTCAGCTACTGCGTTTGCTTCAGCTACCAACGTCCTTTTAGCACAGCCCAACCTCAACTCATCGCATCTGTTCCGTGCGGATATACTATACGACAGCGCCAAATACCTAAAGACACCAGCTGAGTATGAAATAGATCGAGGAATCACAGCAGCATCTGAGAGGAACGACGAGGATGTGGCCGAAAGGAGGCCAGAATGTTTTGCTGGTTTCACCCTCACTAGGACAGTTATCCGGAGATTGATACCCCGGAATCCACAGCTCGACAAGCCATTACTACAGACCTGTCATGTCTACGATGCCGGCACATCAAGACACCTAGTAGTATATCAACCTCACGTTAGTTCAGCGGAGGCCACTCCATGGTATCATCCTCCCATAAGAGCACTGGCATACCTCTATGAAACCGCAACCCCAGATCGTGGGAGTCATTTAAATGCCACCATTTCGGCCCACATTCTGCCGTTCGAAGCACATGCCTCTGCCGCTACAATCCCCAACCGGCTACATCGAACCATACTGTCTTTGCTACACACTCTCATCCGTCTCACCAAAAGCATGTCACAGCGTCCGCCTGGGGCTAGCCCCAACGTAGCTATCGCTCCCAAAGACAACATCATTCCCCAGCATATCGTCCAGAACACCTATTCACGACTCAAGCAGACATATTCAACTGATCTGATTAATCGCTGGGTTGAAAAGACAGAACCGTCTAAGCACGTCTTCGAGGATCTCTCCATAGCGGCATTTCTAATCGAATTGTGGCGGCAGATGTATGGCTTGGTCCCGAGCTGCGAAAGATCCGCGACTGCAACGTATAATAGCTTTCCTGGCTTCGTGGACATTGCTTGCGGTAACGGCGTGCTGGTCTACGTATTACGTAAAGAAGGCTACGATGGTTGGGGATTCGATGCTCGCCGACGCCGAACGTGGGAAATATTCCCGGAAGCGGTACGGCAGCACCTTCTGGAGCGAGTGTTAGTGCCAGAGCCGTATCTACAAGCAACCTCCCGAGTCGCGCCGCGGGAGGACATTTCCACCGGACACCCCGAGCAAATTCAGGACGCTTTACGCGGAATCGAGTACCATGACGGCATCTTCGAGGCAGGCACATTCATCGTGTCAAACCACTCGGATGAACTCACTCCATGGACTCCAATACTAGCAGCTCTCTCCAACGCGAATCATCCACTACCATGGCTAGCAATACCATGCTGCTCTCATGCACTTAGTGGAGCTAGGTATCGGTATCCTCTCGCAAAGCCTGTCTCGCAGCCTCAAACCCCAAACGCAATGAGCAATCTGGCTGATCGAACAGGCCCTGTACCTACAGATATAATGACAACCAGCGACCAGCTACCCAACAACCACTCCAACGGTCCTAATCGGTCTTCCCTGTCTACAGATACCACCACTAAGCACACAGAAGAACACGAGCAGCCTGCCACAGGCGATCTCAAAGCTCTACGTGCAGCCAAAGAAAAAGTGGCAAGCGGAGCAGATCAAAGCTCCATGTACGCATGTCTGACAGCCAAGGTGGTTGCTTTGGCTGAGGAGTTGGGGATTGAGACGGAGAAGACCCTAATGCGGATACCAAGCACACGGAATATTGGGATTCTTGGTGGAAGAAGAATTGCGATACAGAAGCTACGTTCACAGATTGGGGGCCGGGATGAAGGGATAGAGCAGCGACAAGTCGAGGAGCTGCAGGAGAGGTTAGGGACGCTCAAAGTAGCTGGTGAGGCATCGGCATCGGCATCAACATCTACACCTGGGGATGCTACGATCCTCCACAATAGAGAACACGCGAACAGGAGAGAAGTGTGGTCTGAAGATGACATACTGAGCAAAATCGAAGAAGTGATTGAGCGAGAATGCACAGCGTCTGGAGGAGTAGAGGCTGCCGCACAAATGTGGATCGAAAGAGCGAAAAGCCTACAAATTGGGCAAGGCCGAGGAAAGTTGAATGCAGGAAAAGCTCACGGATGAGAGCATTCATATGAAATCGATTCAAATACTCCCGCTTCTAGACAGACTTCTACTTCCACTCTCACCGCCGTCACGATCTTCATCAGCATCAATCATACCCTCTCTACCCACCATGAAGATCCCCTCCGTCCACTCGAAAAAAGTATCGATATCCCAGACCGTATCTTCTCTGCTCTTGCCCTTCTTGCTGATACTCTTCGCCACAGCTTTCCCTTCCCGGTGCGTGTAGCTGTCAAAGAAGCTTTCGTAGATCTGCGCAATCTGGTCCTGAACAGCAGCTACAAGCGTCTCCTTCGTCCGTGGATCATCGAGGTACTCGTCCAACTTCTGCCGGAGCGCAGGAGCGCCTTTCTCAATCGCTTTCCGTGTAGCTATCACGGCCTTGCTTGCCATGTCGTCGACGTTTCGGTCTCCAGGCTTGAAGCTCAATGGTAGAGCCTTGGTCATGGCTGTGGCATAGCCCGCTGTAAAGTCGTTTATAACTGTCCGCAATCTACCGTCGAGCTCGACTTTTGCATCGAGCATGTTCTCAACGACTTGAGGAAAGAGGCCCCCACCAATCAGTCGCATCAGATTTCGAGGATTGAAGAGTCCACCTCTTTCACGTAGTTCGTAGAATGTGTTCGTCACGCCTGAGAAGTCGAAGCTGACGTCTGGTGTCACAAACTCAATGTCGAAAGCCACAATTTGCGATTTCAACAGCAAGAGATGTCTCAGAAGGAAAAGCTGTCCATCCGCTGCTGTAGCTTTGGACGAAATCTGTGCGGCTGCGGTGTGGAGCGACAGTGTCGTCTGGTGCACTATCTGATGTGCCAAATCGTCGAAGACGGAGGAGTTGACGAGTCGATATATGCGGGACAAAAGCTTGATCGCTTTACCGAGAGTTGGATAGCAGCTATGCATCGCGGCGCTGCTGTCACGAATGGTCCATGCAGCCTCGGTTTCGTCAGCAGAGTCAATATCCTCATCCACGATTTCTGGCTCCTTGGGTAGTGGGGTCGTAGGCTCGGTGTAAGACTGTCTGCGGCCTGAGGTTGGCACTTGACTCGACTTTGAGCCAGACAGTTTTGATAGGCCAGTTCGAGAGGGGTAGTTGAGATCTTCTGGGTGAGGCTTGAAATTTTCGATCTCGTCTCGTAGTATTGCTTGCGTCCGGAATACGATCCGGGTCTGTGTGTCCTCTAGAATTGGCTGAACAAGAATTGCAAAATCGAGCTGGGTCAGATCTTGTAATTCTGGCTCTTCTTCTGGGTCATTCATGTACCTCGTCTGCAATAGAGAACAGAGCTGGCAAAGTCTCGGAAGTTTGTTCTCGTGGATGATGCGAGGGCGAAGATGGTCATACAACGACTCGCAGATTGCCTCTAGAAAGTCGTAGACACCCCTTTGCCCATGAAACCATTCTCCCCACAGGTCGAATTCGTCCAGGCAAATGCCTCTGATATAGCTTATGCTCGCGCGAGCAAAGGCAACCAGATCTCTAGAAGTGCTGGGGGCTTGCGCAATGTCTGAAAGTCTCTTACGAACAAGGGGTATGATTAGTCGGCCGCGAGAAGCCGCGAAGCTCGTATGCAACTCGTTCATCAAGCTTTGGTATTCTCCCTCTACCTCGGGGTCGGCGTCGGCAGGTGGGTTTGCTCTCTTTTGGATCTCAAGGCCAAGCTCTTTCATCTCCGCAGCCCCAACGCGGAATTTGGCGTACAGGAGGGCCGACATGGTAGTATCGTTGAGCTGACGGTCCGCAATTCGTTTCGCGACTTCTGCAGCAGTCTCCCGGACAGCGCCAATGAATTGGGAGCGGACCAATGTCAGAGCTCGAGTGAGTAGTAACTTGTATCGGGACCTATATGTTTCCGCTTCCTTCTGGGTTGTATGCGTCTGCATGTAGTCGATGCATTCGTCCAGCTGCACGAGCATGTCCGAAAAGTCCTTGCTACGAACAAGCCTCTGGGCACTGGGGGCATTGAGTCGTCTCGTAATCCTCTCCAGTGGCTCGTAGTAGCGCAGGTTCTCTTTAATCTCGTCGGCATGTTTCTCTCTCCACTTTTGCTCCGCGAGCAAGCCTTCGGACTGCTTCTGAAATGTTGAAGTTTGCGCATCGACGGCTTTGAAGGACGCCGAGATCTCAGAAAGCGAATCAAGAGTCGCAGCTGTATTGGCCAGCAATGAGTCCAAGTGTAGTCGTGCGGCGTCGAGCTGATCCAAGTAGAGCCTTCAGTGTCCGATTAGTAAGTCTCAGCTTTCTATCTTCTAACAGATTACATACTGGTATTCCTCCAGACTAGCTTCTAGCAGATCATTTTCGATATCTTCTGAGCATTTGGCGAGGTCCAACTCTGTTCGCACAGCCTGCAGCCGCTCGTACGAATTTTTGGCTCCATGGCCTCCAGCCTCCTTTACCTCCACTCGCTGCTCTTTGCCGACATCTCCTGGCATGTTCCTTCACTAAAGAGCCTATGTGTATATTGAGACTTCAAAGAGGCCATGGATACAAAGCATGCGGTGGGCGCCGAAGCTCTTTGCTTCCATTGAATTTGTGTCTTTGAGCCAGAGAGATTCTGCCGAGCCCTTTCTGCCCCTGCGCGTCTGGGCGGTGAGGGAGCTATTTACATGACGCACTCGATGCCTACCATCTCCTGCTATCCATCATGGCTACTACTCTTTCATCCCTCCCACCGACCATGCGCGCCTGGACCCGTCCGCGCCGGGGTCCATACCGCACCAGCCTCCGCCTCACCACCATCCCCACCCCGTCCCCCCCGGTCGGCTCCGAGGTCCTCATCAAAGTCTCCTACGTGCCCCTCAACCCCGGCGCCCTCGCGATGATCAGCTTGCTGCCCGCTTTTATCACCGTCCAAGACGCCATCCCCGAGCTCGAGTGCAGCGGCACCGTCGTCGCCGCCGGCCCCAACGCCCCCGCCGAGCTGCGCGAACCCGGCACTCTGGTCACAGCGTTTCGGGATGTGCCGAGTGTGGTGCGGGGGAAGGGGCTGCTGGCCGAGTATGTGAAGATCCCGGCGGAAATGTCGGTTATGCCCTTGCCGGAGGGGCTGAGGGGGCGGATGAAGGAGGCTGGGGCGATGACGGGGGTGGGGCAGACGGCGCTAAAGATGATTCGGACGGCGGGGGTGAAAGCGGGAGATGTCGTGCTTGTGAATGGCGCGTCGGGGGGCGTGGGCGTGATGTTGGTGCAGTTGTGCAAGTGGGCGGGGGCGAGGGTCGTAGGCATTGCGAGTGGTGGAAACGAGGAGTTTGTTAAGGGGTTGGGGGTTGATGAGGCCAGTGCCCTTTTGCCGATCAGCGATGGGAAGACTGACAATGGGTAGTTTGTTGACTACCAGAAGTATAAGGACTTGCCGGGGTATCTGAAGGAAAGGTTTGGGGAGGACAAGCTGGACCACATTCTGGATTGCGTGGGAACGCAGGCTTTGTACGCTAACTCCCCGAAGTATCTGAAGCCGAAAGGGTTGGTGGTTAATGTAGGCGTGTTTGAGGGGATCGTCAGGCAACTATACAACTGGATTATGAACACTTGGTGGCCTCGTTGGCTTGGGGGTACGCCCAGACGTTATATCATGTTCAGCACGCCCCCCTTGAGAGAGCCTGGGTTGGAACTAATCAAGCTTATGGATGAGGGTAAGATCAGGGTGCCACTGGATAGCGAGTGGAAGTTCGATGATTTGATTGAAGCATATGATCGCATCGCATCGAAGAGGACAAGAGGGAAGATTATTATTGCCGTTGGAGAAAGTGGATGATATCAAAACGACGGTTGGGATGTCAAAGAAAGATTCTACTACGTGGGATGCGACCCTATGTTGCTGAAATCAGAGTCAGAAGCGTTACCGCCTCCCCATGAGACTATACCAATAGAGGGTTTGAAGTGGAGTTTGAGGGTTGAATCGAAATACTGGCTACAAGTCATCAAGCAAGCTTTGGTCTGTGGTGATCAATAAGGGAATTTGGCTGGCGCTACGGGGCCTTAGAAAGTGACCGTCAGGATATGTAAGTAGATTCTTCTATATACACGTTTGCGCTCCTGCTCTCTGAAGGTAGAGAGTTGAAAGCTCAAAGGCACTGGTAGCTAGGCGATTGAAGGATAATCGATATTAGGCTTACTACACCCCCATTCGGAACTATTCAGCGCATATAGTTCAGATCTTAAAACACCATGTCTTCTACCACATCCCCTTATAAATATCACGATCTTTTACCCGGCCAAGACAAATACTCGCTTGCTTCGCCTACTCTCCGATAAAGACGAACACGCACCCATTCGATGTCAGCTCTTCAACTACACCCTCCATCCCTACGATACTTCTCTTTCTCTCCTACATGAAGCACTGCACTGCTCGGACTCTTGTACATTCTCATGCAGGATGCTCCGGAGCGTAACTTGCGGGGCGGTAACTTGGCTTTGGTAAGTTGGACCGGCTACACAAACCTTCTCCACATTTGTTGATCATCCGCAGGCCAACCGATATTTGGAGTATGACCTCTTGAAACAGGAATTCTCTGTTAGACCACCTGCGCAGCGTTCCAAAGCATCTCGCCTATAAGCAAAGGTAAAAGAGCCAGATGTGCCAAAAGGGCGAATTTCACGGTTCTGGCTTGTCCTTTGCGCTATGATTGCGCATGAGGCTCTATCTGGGCACGGGAGACCCGCATTCGCGATGGTTCTCCGCAGAGCCCGAGTCTTTCTTCTTCGGAAGTCTCAGCTAACTAACGCCCGTAGATTTCAAGGTCATGTCATGCTCCTAAGCTTTAGGAAACAGAATTCTATCCCATGGTTAGATATATTCCCGTGAATTACGGCGTCCGGTTAGCAGCCCGATGACCACTCGCAGGCTCGTCCTCGCCGCTTTTGCAACAGCGCTCACCGTCTGTCCTTGCACGGGACCTTTCTTGGTGCCTCAGGCCTCAGGCCTCCGTCCGCGCCGCCTGTGTGGCTAGTGACAAAATCCCTCAAGGCGACCGCTGCATCTTACTCGCTCAATCGTCCCGCGGTCTCACCACCGTCTCATCCTTTATCCCATTCCATTGCGACTACCCAGGCGAACCGGAGCTACTGACTGGCTATCGCGTCAACACTACATACTCAGGCCATACCCCCGACTCGAAAACCCTACAGCGTGTCGCTGGAGCTGTTCTCGGACGGCCATTGACGTGGCTGGTCTGATTCGGGTCGTCACTGCCATTTCGGCCCCAAGTCGCTCTTGGGAATTCGAGGAAGAGCAGCTGTTCATTCGAATTGGTGGAGTTGGTATCAACAGAGGCCCGCGTAGGCCCTTGTTCGGCTGAGGGTACAGCTGGTGCCAATGAAGAAAATGTCTCCCCCGCGGGTGATGTCCATGTCCTGGACACCGTGCGACCTTCCCCCTTCAAGATTATTGCTGCATTAGGCTTTCTGCCGAACGGTCTCGACCTTGCGTAGCTGTCGGAGTGGGCCTGTGGAATCCTCCTAGATGCGACGTTGTGCCGCCGGCAGCGCCCTGGAACCTTATTCTGCAATTCCGAGGAAAGGCAAGGCAAATCGAGGGCGTCTCGTCATGAGGTGACACTATACCGCAGACTGACCCTCAACTTCACATCGCTCCGCTTGGGAGGCGCCTCAGGACATTGAGAACGGGGACGGCAAAGCAAAAGCGGAAGCTTACAGAAATGGCCCTCATATCTACTAGTTGGCACAGCGGCGTCTAGATCGAGTAAAGTTAAGCTGCGACCTGCGCAGCCCTAGCAGCAACTGTGCGCCGGAAACTCTGAAACATCCGCACGCACGATCGAATTAAGGGCGGAGCAAGAGCACCATATTTTTCTGTGGTCACATGCTCCTGGGATAAAACCCTATCACGCTGGTAACAGATGCCTCTATTTCCTTGGGTATATGGAATGCTATTGCGAAGAGCATGGGACATATTCACAGGCACCTGCCAATTAGATCGGTGTCGAGAAGGTGCTGAAGAGGCCCCGTCTGGATTACGACAGGATCACCACCGCTGGAGTGACCAGCCTCCCCTTTGCCCTCTGCTCTTCGGTTGCCTGAACAAAGTTGTGCTCGCCAAAGAGTATCTTAATTCCTGGCGCCGTGCCGTAGAATTCTGTTGCTTCATACTCGATGACGGCCGGCATGATACACAATTGGACTGTACGACCCACTTCGACTTCTTCGCCGCTCCCATTTACCATCGTTTCCGCATTCGACTGAGCACCTGCTGCAGGAGCATAGAGCTCGTAGCAATGCTCCGTGAGTGGCAAGCAAGCTTTGAGCTTAAGGCAGGCAGTGAAGATCTGAACGATGATCTTGTAGCGTGACGGTCCGTCTCGGGAAGACGCGACCCAGTCCTCAATGGTAAGGCTTGGGGAGGGGAGGTGAGCTGTGATGAGCGGCAAAAGCGTGGTGATGAGGCGGTGAGCGAGGAGTTCTGCTTCATGTACCAGGATTGCGTTGAGACGCTCGCAGCTGTCTCCTGTGATGGCAAGCCACGCCGCCTGGTGGAGGCTCTTGAGGACCTGACTGCCATCTATAAAGAATAATTAGCGCAACTTTCCTTCGTGCATCTATCTAGTAAAGCTGTCCCTCAGGCTGGCTTACTTCTTGCAAGGATGTTGCTGCAGTAGCTATCAAGGACAATGGCGTCCAGTGTGTCAGGTTTGGGAACCCGAGGGTGAAACACCCAACTCTTTATCGCAGTGGCAAAGAGCGCTTTCAACATGCGAACCTGATTGACAAAAGATGTTCCTGCTTCGGAGAGGACAGACACGATGGTCTCTTCGAATGAAGAACCATAGCTTTGTTTGATAAGATCGGCCAGGTCCACGTTATCACCATTGATTGTGATCGGAAAGTTTGGAGATTTCAGATCGGCAGACGCAATCGAGGTTGCTACTCGTCGAACTTGAGATGCTATAAGCTCCATCGTCCGTGTGACCTCTGAGTCCTCCGGGCCCCACATCACATCTTCATCTCCAGGCAATCCAAAGGGTCCCAAAGCGGCTGCGACTTTCTCGACGCCCGCGAAGGCTGTAGTAACCACTGCACGTCTTCTTGTTCTCAGAAGCAACTGGTTGTCGTTCTCTTCAAATTGAATTTGGAGGCGTGCAAATGCCTCGTCGAGGCTTTCCTCTCTCCTATTACCCGACTTTTCTGCGGAACAATCGTCGCACCAGTGGAACTCTGGAAGACTGACTTCTTCCTCTGTGTCATAATAGCAATATGCATGTTGCCAAGTTGGACATCCTTCGCAATGAACACAAAGTATCTCATGGGTAAACCCACATCTGCAGGCAATCGGATCATCGTAGTCATTCCGGATCTTTGTTCGCTGTGATCGCCGCACCGTATCGAGCGAGGGAAGAGGCTTGTCTGCTCTAGTCGAAGCATTCCTGAAAAGTATTGCTGGTAACAATGGCTAGCATCTGCTATGGCTCGACAGGAGTTACCTTTGCATATCCTTTACCTTCGAAGCCACCTCATCCAAGATTCCTGGATACGGCTTCTCAACGCCAGGGAGAGTCCTGGTAAAGGCTCCATATTTATACACATTCCATGGTTGATTCGAACCTTCGGGATCGCCCCACCCTTTCCACAGATTCTTGATCTTATCTTTCACCCGAGCAGGAGTGCAGCCATTGCCAACAGCTGTGCTCAAGAGCTCGGTTGCAAACGTAACACCTTTCTTCTGGTCTTTCTCGATCTCGTGTCGAATTTGTTCGATGTGGAAATTTAAAGAGCACATTAACAGCACCACATCGTCTCTAGACCAGGCTAAAGAGCCTTTTGACGAAGTCTTTGACATATCCATGACGATGATGCCAGCAGCAAATGCCTCACGACAAAGCCAAGACACTCTGCGATCGACCCCATTTTACGAGAAAGCCCTGATGTCTTTGGAAGGCTGTCGTTGTTGAGCCAATCACGCGGGTAGCAACTATTTCGGATGTGGTCGTTAGGCAACAGCCGCCTTTTGCGAGGTCTTTGAAACCGCCAAAACTCGTCATTGGGGCGGAAGCAATCCGAAAAATATAGCATATGCAGTCTAGCAGACAGAACCTAGTCGATACCAACGCAATCTATCATCTAGGAACTGATGAAACTTTGATACAGCGAATCCCGTGAAGCGAATTGCTCATTGACCTGTCTGATCAACATCTAAATCAGCTAGTGCGTCACGTCGAAAAAGCTGACGTTCAATCGGACGTGACGGGCTGTGGATATCCTTTGAACGCGAACGCCTTTCAGTACTTGCGCATTGAGTCTAGGCCAGTCGTTGCCCTCGAGAGAAATCGTGCCCCCCTGGGCCTTGACATGCATGCAGATACTATCGCATCGATGCGGCGCTAACGAGTTAACTCTGCCATGGGCCTCTGACTCATTCTCAGCCTTGCTTCTTTGCTCCAGACTGTCAGGCTAACAATTGCTCACCGCCATTATGGATGAGACAGTCTTCTCAATGGACGCCTCGCTCTCAGAGTATCTGCATAAACTGTAGAGTCCAGCCAGGAGTTGGGGAAAGGCGTGACTTCTTCTGTCTTCTTGCTTTGACACTGCCAGCATGGCTCTTTCAATACGACCATCTCCTCTTGCAAGCGATGCTTATTATGAAGTCAAGAAGTTTAAGGTCGGCCTTGACTATGGTACCACCTATACCGCCGGAGCTTTTTGTCTCTCTTCGAATGAATCTGCTACTTGCCTAGAAGCAGGCAAGATCTATCCTTTCATAAATTATCGTCGATCTGGCTCCTCGGGAACAAAAGATCAGCCAAGCACCGAGATTTCTTCTGAAATACGATATGAGGATGGCTGTACGAGAATTGGCGCTGAAGTGGAGAATGTGGTAGACAACCATGGAAATCGCGTACCTGGGCATTGTGTGAGTCGTGCGAAGCTCGGGCTAGATGATCGCAACGAGACTCGCGATGCCCGCTGCATGATGGAGGAGGCTTTGGGGCAGCTTCCAGAACCTAAAACAGCTGAAGATGTCATTGCAGACTATCTTACAGAGCTTTTCAAGTTCTGGAAGAGAGAATTAGCCCGAAGAGCAGGCTATGACGAACGCGACTCCATCGAACTGAACTGCACCGTACCAGCAATGTGGACACAAAGGGCCCGTCGCAAGATGGTAAAGGCCGTTGAGATAGCGGGGCAGAGGTCGGGTTTCCGTTTCGAAAAGGTAGTCAGACTATGGCCAGAACCAGAAGCTGCGACAGCCTATGTGATGGACAAATTTCCGAACTTACGACTCAAAGTAAGCAATTCGTTTCCCAATCGAGAATATCAAAGAAACTTATGGTCGATATAGGAAGGCCAAACTTTTCTTGTCTGTGATGCTGGCGGAGGCACTGTGGCAAGTGGTCGTCCCAATAGCTCACGGATTCTCTGACCTGACATTCAATCACAGGACTTGACCACTTACGATGTACTGGAAAACGATCCAATGAGATTGAAAGAGCTTATGGAAGGAACAGGTTTGCCTCTGCGACACTAATATTGTATCTACCCTATAGTAGCTAATGGATTCTCTGACAGGAGCATTGTGCGGATCAACCTATGTCAACGAAGGTTTCGCAGCCCAGATTGGAGACAGAGTGGCGGGAGAACTGTATTTCCACGAAGTCACGGCCAAGAACTCAATGACAACATTGGTGAATAAAGCGACAAGACATTTCGATCGCGACATCAAACCCGTGTTTGATGGGAAGGAGGATTGCCCTTTCGTTGTTCCATTCCCTCGGCTACGAGAAAACCGAACGCAGAAAGGATTTCTTGCAGAAGAACTGTTGGTCACGAGGTCAGATAACAGTATATTCTTATCAATCATGATCGGCCAGAAACTGAGCATCTCTCAGCGAACAACTACGGAACATCTTTGATCCAATTGCAAACAAAATATGGCAGCTCATAAAATCACAATTACAAAAGGCTCGAGACAGGGAACGCGAAGTGACGGTCAGCTCACCATCTGCCCACATCTTTTGAGTGACCTGACAGACTTTGCAGATGGCCATTCTTGTAGGGGGCTTTGCAGGCTCCCCATATCTCGAAAGTTACCTTCAGGACAGACTACACGCCGAATCCAGAACGTTGCAACGAAAGCCTATCGAATTGATAACGCCGTCAACGCCGTATGTAAAGTTGGCATGATTGCACAAATGCAGAATTGACCGGCTTATAGTGGCTTTGCCATCGCTGCCGGGAACATCCTCTGCTCCTTCAAGAAGAAGGGTGCAATGCGTCGAATCAACCGTTCAAGTGTTGGCATATGCCAGCACGAGCTTTATGACCCCAAAGAGGCGGGACACAGAGATGCAGAGAAGGTGTATGATGGTGTCGAAAGGAAGAAATATGTCCATGATTGCATTGAATGGATCATGAAAAAGGTTAGTTTACACAAAGTTGAGACCCACGTCTAATCCCTTCGTAGGGCCATGATCAGCCTCTCAACGGAACCATATTGTGCCGATTGCACCGCATTATCCCAGCAGACCAGGATAAGTTCTTCTTGACCGTCGAACTGTATGCGTCTGATGAAAACGTGGAAGATCATTATCCAATAACACATGCGAAGAACAGTGGTATGTTTTGTGCTATCAGGTGGGCCCATGTCTCACGGAGAGGAACGCTGACACTCTGATAGACTGTGACCTATGGGAGGAAGTCACGTTCGAGATTGACATGGTTCAGCTAAGAGACAAACTTCCACCACTGAGCAAGAAAAGGTCGCCGAGACCTCGCGGACACAAGGACAATTCTGCGCCTAGTACTGAGCCACTACGAAGAAGTGGCCGGACAAGGAAGTCATCCGGCAAACGAGATCGCCAGCCACAAGACACTCCCCTCCAGGAGCCCCCGTCACACAAGGCAACCGCAAAAAGCAGCGAAATCCTCCGCCATCGAATACCCCTCGCTCACAGCCAATAGTAACCGAGGACGAAGCTTCTCCAGAAGAAGCCACGCAGGATCCTGCACAACAATACGTCTGGGTGAACTACACTTTCGCCATACAGTTCGACGATTTGCTTGCCAAATACACCATGCACTGTCCCGATGCTGGCACGAGCATCGAAGGGTTTGTCAACCTTGTTCCAATATTTGACCCGGGGACTGTATGAATTGGTGCACAGTTTGTCACATTCTGCATGTAGGGAAAGGTTCTCAGGATTGTTTATATCGACAGTGTTTGGGCCAAAAGTCTGAAGGGTTTCTCCAGAAATCGACTTGTCTTTCATTAAGCATTGTTGATCAAGAGGAAGCGCAAAGCGGAAGTTGGCTGGTCCAGCACAAAAGTTAGAATGATTTGAAAACCTGGTACATAGCGTATCTAAGCGCTTTTGATAACGTGTTCTAGGTAGGAATGGTCTCTATAAGGTGCCAAATTCGTATACGAGTAGATCTATTTCTCAAATCTAGCGACGCCAGTATTTCCAGACTTTTCACAAAATATGTATTCCTTGATTCAAACAGATCTTCGAACGATCTAGACTGACTCATTTGACAGTAGCTGCGCCTCGTCTACATTTGAGGATCATGCTTCGCGGGTCCGAATCCATCTCGAGTGCTAGTGAATTTTTGAGCTCACGTATGGTCAGACGTTGGGAAGTGACCTTCGCTGCTGGAACCTTGGTTCAGCGAAAGATGGCTCAGGAAAGTGGCATGTCCCATTTTGAAGGTGGTCTGTCTCACTTCAAACCGTGGCCTGTCCCACCTCCAAAATGGCTGTCCCATGTCGGGGATGGCGTATCCCAGGTTGGAAAATGGTCCGCCCCACGCCCAAAAATGGTCTATCCTACCAACGGAGTGTTCTAGCTTCGCATGCTCCCTGGAACTGGTCCAGCCGTCCTAGAAGCACTAGAACGCCTAGGAAGGTTAGTGGTGTGCCCAGGAATTGCTTGCCCAGTCCTGGGGGTGGTGAGGCGGCAAAGAAGAAAGCCATCAGGAAAAAGTGGAAATGGGAATATCGTAAAGGTGAGAAACGGGGCTGTGTCACGTCCACGCAGTGTAGGCGACGGTTCAAGTCGCAGCGACTATCTTATTATCATCTTGTTCTATATGCTTGCCTAACTCTCTTATCTATATCGATCCCACGAGGGAGGCTCAATTCCCGGAAGGTTAAGCAGCGAGGCGGCCGAGTTGTGGTTAGGTGGGGAGGGGGCGGAGACTGTTGCTGGCCGACAATTACCCAAAGACTTTCACTTGCGCGGATCGACTTTTGCGCAGGACTATTTCCCTCTTGGTTTTTTCGATGATCTGAATTCTAGCACAAAGGAGAGGATGGAAGAACAGCCTGATTACGTCGTCTATCTGGCTAGGCGTATTTGGTACTTGGCCCAAAAATTGGCTGTGATAATTTCGGCATTAAAAGATGTAACATCTTATTTTGATGCATGCCGTAAGGTGCATACCCATAAGTACACGGTATAAGTACATGCCCATAAGATGCACGCCATAGAGTGCACGCCCATAAGATACACGCCATATGATGGACGCCCATAAGGTCCACGCCCATAAAGTGCACGCCTATAAAGTACACGCCAAAAATGTATGCTTATAAGGTGCACGCCCATAAGATGTACACCCATAAAGTGCACGCCCATAAGGTGCATGCCTATGAAGTACACGCCCATAAAGTGCGCGCCCATGAGATGCACGCCCATAAGATGAACGCTTGTAAGACGCATCGCCATAAGATCTCTGTCTGTAAGATGTACGCCCATAAGATACACGCCTGTAAGATGTACGACTATAAGATGCACGCCTGCAAAGTGCACGCCCGTAAGATGTATGACTGCAAGATGTACGCCTATAAGATTTGTACCCCATACACTTTATAGGCGTTCGCCTTGGGGCGTGCACCTTACCGGCATGCATCTTTAATAGCCGAAATTCTCAATAGCCGAAATTACCTGCCCCCAAAAATTATCTGCCCAAGTTACCTGCCCTAAAGCATCCCGCTCTGAATGGGAAGTTTCAAATTACCTGCAGTAATGTCTCACTTTCGGACAAGCCAGAATGTACTTGGTCGCGCGTCTCGTCTATCCCAACCCGCAACTTCTCTGAAACATTTCCGCTCACATTGTCCTCAACGCAGGTTGGTGAGCAGCCAACATCTCCCGCCGAAATGCCAACCTTGGGAGCGAATCTCCCGAGTCCATACGGCCGCAGCTGTCGCAGCGTTGGTGATTTATTGGGTATACACAGATTCGCGAGAGGCACATGCAGACACCGCTTCGGACGGACAGGAAATTCAAATTGAGAAACCCAGAAAGAAGAAGGGTGTCCCAAAAGAGGAGAATCGAGACCTCATCAGCTCCCAACACCTACAAGTCAAACGAAGTTGGGAGAACCCGGGGGTCTATGCATGGGGATCTAATACGGGTAAGGTCGCTGCGCCTGACTCCAACGATATCTACGTCAAAACTCCCCGGAGGATACCATATTTCGATGACATCCTGCTTCGGGATCTCAAGCTGGACCGCAATTTCGGCGCCGCCGTTACTGAGAATGGAGATCTGGTGCAATGGGGGAAAGGCTATTCGGAAGAGATATCTGAGCCGTCTGTTACGTTAAAAGGAAAGGACTTGAAGTCCATCGCAATATCGAGAGATCGCATCATCGGGTTGTCGAAGAGCGGAGAGGTATACTCTATACCAGTAGCGAAAGCTGATCAAGAAGCTGGGCCAAAGCCTACCGAAAGTTCATGGATCCCTTTCTGGAGTGGTATCTCGCCTATCAGCTACAGGAAATTGCAGCCTGCCAATCTCGGTTATACTGAGAAGGTCACAGCCATTAGCGGTGGACTTGAACATGTTCTCCTACTGACAAGTGCCGGTCGTGTCTTCTCCGCCGCCTCCGGATCTGAAGACTTTCCTTCAAGGGGACAGTTAGGTGTGCCGGGTGTGACCTGGCACACAAGGCCTGCGGGCGCATATGACATGTGCCACGAAATCACGACCCTTAAAGGATTTGAATTAACCAAGGTGTCAGCTGGCGATCATCATTCTCTCGTCCTCGACAAAGAAGGGCGCGTCTTCGCGTTCGGTGATAACTCATTTGGCCAACTTGGCTTTGACTACAGTGCCGAGTCTCCATATATAGATGCCCCCTCGCTGCTCCCAATACAAAAATTGTACAAGGGAACAGGCCTGACCCCTAAAGTCGCGGGTATATTCGCAGGTGGAGCCAATAGCTTCTTTACCATTGACGCCACCCGCATAGCGAGTCCAGGAGAGGATCTTACGAACATGCAAGGCCTGGGCCGTGTGTCTGCAGACACCTGGAGTTGTGGACAAGGTATCAAAGGAACGCTCGGAAATAGCAGATGGACTCATCTCCAAGGAGTTCCGACAAAAGTGCAACCGCTGAGTGGCCTATTCGAATACGATGAGAAGAAGAACGTCGTTGTTCCGATCAGGATGGCCTATATTTCAGTCGGATCTACACACGCATCTGCCGTGCTAAACAACGTCACCTATCTTGACGCATCCGAGAAGAGCTCGGAGAACGACACCAACTGGGGCGCTGATGTTCTTTGGTGGGGCGGGAACGAGTTCTATCAACTCGGTACAGGCAAAAGAAATAATGTTCCAACGCCTATGTACATCCAACCTCTCGACTTGACGTCCGAGGCTGAGGCTGGACGAAAGGAAGAACACAGATTCCACGTCACTCCTCGGCACACAGTCAAGCTGAAGGGCCGTAAAGTCAGCATGGAGCAAAGAATAGAATGCGGGCGGAATGTCACAGCAGTCTATTCTGCTGTTTGAGGGATTTTTGGTGTGTCTGGCTGGCATTCTTTCGGAAACTGTCGGCCTCCCTGCACTTCGATTTTCGAGATGTGTACGCGGATCTCTCCCCTCTGTATTATTGGCAATCGCGTCAAGCGAATTGCTCGAAAAATGGTTGGTGGGCTTGCTTGTGTCTCCTTTTCCTGAATTTGGCGCGACCGATATCGGAAGGCTGAGGGAGCCGCTAACGCTGTATAAAAGCAAATCGAGAGTGCGATGGGGAATGGGAATTTGAGCACCACCTTCAATTACATTGAAACTCTTGTGTCTTGTGTCAAAAAGCTCTTCTCTCTTCCTCATCATGACCGTCAACGGCATCATCAATGGCTATGCATCCGCTCCAATCTCGGCCGCCACCAAATTGCGACGAATAGTCGAAGATCCCGATGCTTTTCTCATGTGTCCAGGTGTTTACGATGGGTACTCTGCTCGCATTGCTCTACAGGTTGGGTTCGATGGAATGTACATGGTTCGTCCACTCTTCGAGTACTTTGCACTCCAACACTGCAGCCGACAATCGACGAAGTCCATACACTGAAGCGTCCATCCCTACCCATCACTCAATCGCCTGTTACTCCTCTACATACTGTACACTTCCAACGACCGGACGGATGCTCTTTTCTCCTCGACATAACCCTCACCCATGCTCACCCCATGCGAGTTATGGCTGCAGCTAGCTAACACCTTCCCACTAGACTGGGGCAGGCACTTCGGCTTCTGTCCTTGGACACGCCGACCTTGGCCTTCTCTCTCTCCCCCAAATGCGTGCACAGGCTGAGATGATAGCTTCGCTCACTTCCGACCCCACTACGTCTCCCTACCCCAACAGCCCCATTCCCCTCATCAGTGACGCCGACACAGGCTATGGCGGGCCCATCATGGTCGCGCGCACCGTGCAGCAATACGCACAATCCGGTGTCGCCGGGCTGCATATCGAGGACCAGGTTCAAACAAAGCGTTGCGGACATCTTGCCGGAAAGGAACTTGTCGACGCCGAAACATATGAGTCCCGGATAAGGGCCGCAGTACAGGCGCGCAAGCGAGTCAACAGCGACATTGTGATCATTGCCCGAACGGACGCCTTGCAGTCTTATGGCTACGACGAAGCGATCTCCCGCCTTCGCGTCGCTCACGCAGCTGGCGCTGACGTCGCATTCCTCGAAGGCATAACGTCTCGGGACCAGGCAAGAAAAGCAGTCAAAGATCTGGCGCCCATGCCATGTTTGCTGAATATGGTCGAGCATGGCGCCACGCCGTCCATCTCTGCCAACGAAGCGAAAGAAATGGGCTTCAAGATCATAATATTTCCGTTTGCAGCGCTCGCCCCTGCGTATTCAGCGATCAAGACATCCATGGAGAAGTTGAAGAGGGAAGGGTGTTTGGGCAGTTCGAAGGAGATGACGCCGCAGGCGCTGTTTCGCATTTGCGGCGTCGAGGAGGACATGAGGGTTGATGGGGAGGCCGGCGGGAAGAGCTACCGTGGTGGCATCGACTGAACTGTTTTATTGGCCCGAGTTCTCCCACTTCTACTGTCTAGATCAGACACAAGGTTAGCGTAACGGAGCATTGATGAACAACTATGATCACAACGTCCTCTTCCGTATTCCCACTTGCTGCAGCCCCCGGATAATGACGTTTTTGTTGACGCTGCCAGAATTATGCTCCTACAAACAAGGGACCGATATTTAATGGCGCGAACCAAAATGTGGGAGCTTGAAAAGGGCATCCCTACAAGCGGAGTTTGCCAACAGTTTCAGAGCACAAGGAAAAGGTCGATCGTGGAGACGGGTGCTTACAAGGAGAAGAGTTAGGTAATCGTCCGTGATTGATCCAATGCTTGTCATCGACGCTGTATAACGGAAGCTATCTAAAAAGCGTCATGAAGCTCTATCATACATACACCTTCGCAAGGCTATGTCAATGCAGGCGTATAAAAGGAGCTCTACCACAGAATTTCTCTTCATACTTCGTAATATCAGACGACTCCTGCCCTAACCCCCCCTTGCGCCGAAATTATATGCTACCAAAGATGTCCGTTGAGGTTTTTCAGTGGACCATCACTTGTTGTTGTCCCTGCTGTGGCATCGACTTCTGCTCCCCCGCCTTGACGGGTTCTGCAGGTTTCTCCTCACCCTCGACCATCTCCATGTCCTCATCTGCCTCTGCACCCTCAGCGCCCTCCTCCTCATCTTCTTCGTCATCACTCTCACTGGAGTCTGCTTCGAGGTCCTCACTACCGGCCTCGCTTACTTCGTCTTCGTCTTTGAGTTTGGCAGCTAGGTCGTCTGCCCCTGCCATGTCGTGATCGTCGCCATTTGTAGTCTGGTTGGCTGCTGCAGCGGCTTCGGTCTCAGCAAGCTCCTTCTCTAGCGCTGCTTGCATCTCGGCTTCTTCAGCTCCATAAGCGGTTCCATCGTCATCTAGAGTGTCGGCCTCGGGTTGTTCTGGTGGGTATTCGGCTGGGGCGGATTCTTCAGTGTCCCTATTTCGCACAATGCGTCATTAGGCAACAAAACAATAGGTGCCTGGCATGCTTCAATTTATGACTCACCATTTGATGGCAAACCTTGTCACTCTAGGCTTCTCTGCTAGGACGTTTCGTCTTACTCTTTCGATGATGGGTTTAGCAGGAGGATCTGCGTTTAGCTCTTCGCTATCATATTCATTGTTGACGTAGTATCCAACTCTAACGAATTCGCGCTCGTCGTAGGAGCAGGTGAGGAGTATGACAGTCACTCCGAGGATCTCAGAGGAGGGTAATCGTGCAAGGTTTGGCGGATCGGCTTCGAAGATGAATTTATTGACGCCAATAGGAATTGGCCCCACATAGAGGGAATCGAGCTCTTGGTCATGCTCCGCTCTAAGTTCAAGGTCAGTTATAAGTGCCTAGAGGTAGTTTTGGTGGCTCACGAGGTCGCAGAACCCACATAAGTGAGCTTCCATTCAAGGTCTAAAAGCGGTCAGAGAGATAGCTGCTGAGGACCAACCACAAAAGGAATAACCTTTTTGTAGTTGCTCGAGACATTCAAATGTGATCTCGAACTGGTAAGGGGCGCTGAATGGCGCTGGGTTGTTCAGGACCTTCACACCCAATAATGAGACTACCGACATTGTTATGGTAGTGGGGCAGAGGAATTGAAGAGTGGTAGGTAGGGATTGTTTGCGGGGCCGCTATTTTGTGAATGTCTAGATGAAAGATTTTTAGCAGTAGAAGTTCTGCCTATAGACTGAGGAAGTGCAAAGAAGAGCAAGGGTCGTGTATGTTAGAAGACAAGAGATGGGACCTGGAGGACGCGCCTTTGCCTCCAAAAGTTTCGCGACTTGCCAATCAGTCCAAATGTAGACTAGGCTAGATTTGCTGGAAATTCGGGGGAGCAAGTGATTAAAAGCACGAGCCTGCTGCATGATTATTTTTGCCCTCACTCCCACCGTCATCACCTCCCAGCGTCACAGCCTAGATTCCTTTTCAGTCCGAAGTCATTCAGTTTTCCTTTCCTCTTGCATCGTGTATTATGTGCGAAAGTTCCCTCACGACCCATCAGACACATCATAGGCTGACAATGGAAACAGAAGTCTTGTCTTATGACCTTCCTCCTTCAATCTGACCTATTTTACGATATTCTAGCATGACTGACGACGCGGAGAAGAGCTTCCTGGCAGCACAAGCGGCAGCTATGCAAGACTATGGTGCGAGCGGTGGGATGGGAGAAGGGGCTGCAGATAATTCAGACTCAGATGACTATGATCCTTCAGCAACACTGCATGAGGACTACTCTGTACCCTTCGATGTTTCTGAAGAGAAATCTACCGCCACTATTCCTAGTGCTCCTGCATCTGTGGATCCTTCTGTTTCTCATGCTCTTCCTTCGACGATGAACAACCGCCCGTCATCCGCAACAAATACTCAAGAACCCGCTACTATGAAACACTTTTCTTCTTCCAATACTCTAACCCAGAATCAGCCTCGTACAAAAGGTGGCTTTGTCGTTGACGACGACGAGGAGGAGGAGGATGACGAAGAGGATACTAGGGATATGCTTGATGTCTATGAGACACTAGACGAGTCAGAGGCTGATGCTAAACCGTCTGCCTCTGGCCCTCAAAGTCTACTCAATAGTTCTTCTACTGCGCCAGTACCCCTACATGATGCTGTTCAGACCCCTGTTCTAGCAAATACTGTGTCCAATAGCGCTTCTAGCGTTGTTCCACCTTCTGCTACCGTTCCAAGTTCTGATGTTGCTACGCAAAGTCGTAACACTGTCACGCCCCTTCAGATTGCGCCGACCTCACAAACCAATATTGTTCCAATTCCAGAAAATGTGAATGCTACTCCAACTTCTGCTGCACCAAAGACTCGACTAGCTCATGATACTATCGGCATCCTGGAAGACAGAATCAAAGAAGACCCTCGCGGCGACATGGCGGCGTGGCTCGAACTCATTGATGAACTCAAACGCCGCAATAAGAAAGAAGAAGTTCGCCGCACATACGATAACTTCTTCAACGTCTTTCCGCTTGCTGTAAGTTACGTGGGACACACTCTATCATGTCATCATAACTAACCAATAATAGGCCGAGCAGTGGGTAGCTCGTGCTGAGTGGGAGAACGAAAGTGCTTCCTTTTACAACATGGAGCAAATATTCACCAGATCTCTTCTGGCTGTTCCCGATGTCAAGTTGTGGTCCTTGTACGTCAGCTACATCAGGCGCCGCAACAGCATGACGACGGGCGATGTTAACAAGTCCTATAAAATCATCTCGGACTCCTTCAACTTCGCCATCAACAACGTCGGAATGGACAAGGATTCTGGCCGGCTCTGGCAAGACTACATAGATTTTATCAAGTCTGGACCAGGCGACGTTCGAAGTACAGGTTGGCAAGATACACAAAAAGTGGATGCCTTGCGAGCGGCGTACCAAAAGGCAATATCCGTGCCAATGTCAGCCCTGAACCTGTTGTGGAAGGAGTATGACACCTTTGAGACCAGTCTCAGCAAGATCAATGTATGGTACACCGACACAGCCACCGGGCATCACCGCTAATTGTCTTTTGATAGGGCCGCAAATTCCTGCAAGAAAGGTCACCTGCGTACATGACCGCTAGAACTTGTTACACACAGCTCCAGAACATGACCAGGGATCTCGATCGAACCACACTTCCCAAGTTACCTCCAGCGATTGGCTTCGAAGGAGATACCGAGTATATGAGGCAGGTAGAAATTTGGAAAGGCTGGATCCAGTGGGAGAAGGACGACAACCTTGTGCTCAAGGATGAAGACATCAAGGCATATCGAGACCGCATCATCTTCGTCTACAAGCAAGCTCTCATGGCGTTGCAATTCTGGCCGGAGATGTGGTACGATGCTGCAGAATTTTGTTTCTCATCTGGAATGGAGAAAGAGGGCCTAGATTTTCTAACACAAGGGATCGCTGCCAATCCAGAATCCTGCCTCTTGGCTTTCAAGCTTGCCGACCACACGGAACTTACGACCGCGAATGACGAGACCTCGGACCCTGGTGCGAAACTAAGGATGCAGAAGGTGCGCGACCCATACAATAAAGTTCTGGACTCACTATACGACCTGATTAATAAGGCTCGTGCCCGGGAAGTGCGAGATATTCAAAAGATCGAAGCAAGTCTACCAGGCATCAATGCTGATACGGCGATGGGAGGCCGGCTTGACGAGGATGAGGATTTTGATTCGACGGAGGCGGAGCAGAGAAAGGCGTCTGCGCAGGCGCAGATTGATTCTATCAAATCCGTGGTTGCTATACAAGTTAGCATTCTGCAAAAGGCAATTTCTTTTGCGTGGGTTGCGTTGATGCGCGCCTGTCGACGCATACAAGGCAAAGGCATGCCAGGCGAACGAGCAGGGGGGTTTCGCACTATTTTGACTGAGGCCCGCAAGAGGGGCAGAATCACAAGCGATGTCTACATTCAAAGTGCTTTGATTGAATATCATTGCTACAAGGACAACACTGCGACCAAAATCTTCGAACGAGGCATAAAGCTGTTTCCTGATGACGAGATATTCGCCCTGGAGTATATCAAGCACCTGATCGCCATCAACGATGTTACAAGTGAGTTCTCGTAGAGCACGTGGATGTTGATATGCTAACGTGATCCCAGATGCCCGCGCAGTCTTCGAAACAACGGTCGGTAGACTGACCGCAAATCCTAGTACAACTGGCAAAGCCAAACCAATATTCTCGTACATGCACGAGTACGAGTCACATTTCGGCGAACTTTCTCAAGTTGCTCGGTTAGAGCAGCGCATGCGCGACTTGTATCCTGAAGATCTTGGTCTTAAACAATTCTCGCAGCGATTTTCTTCGTCGAATTTTGATCCAACCAGTATCAGGCCTATTGTCTCTCCCTCGCAAGTCAGACCTAAAGGCCATATCCAACCTTCAATTGAAGTTCCAGAACCGACTACCAACTCACCCATTATCAAGCATGCCGACACTCCAGCGACCAACTCCCCCAAGAGACCTTTCCCTGTGGAGGATTTTGAAGATAACTCTCCTCGAAAGATGGCACGTGGCGAATCTCCGTTAAAAGGTGCTGCTGGGCGACGAATGGACCAGCAGAAGCGACAAAATCTCAATGGCTACCCTTCAAGTTCTTTGTCTCAGGTCCATCCGCCACCACCTCCTCCATTGCCAGGCCAGATCAACTTCCTTCTCAGTATCATACCCAAGGCGTCCACTTATGTGGATGCACGCTTCGACCCTGTTAAAATGGTGGAATTGATGCGAGATGTGCGCCTTCCTCCTCCAGGTTCACTGAGACAACCTGAGCCTCAACCGTCACCATCTTGGCCACCTCCTCCGCAATTCCAGCATCAGCAACAGCCTCTGATGCATCCGGCGTTTCCCCCACCTGGACAAAGCGTGGCACAGCCACAGTACAATGGTAATTTCTTCAGCCCCCCCTTGACTTGCACAACAGAGTCTAACATCCGAGCTAGCTCCTTTCCGGTACGCTTGACAGGGTATTGTTCCGACACGAGTGCAGAGCGAAGTTATCACGAGACCTAGTGATGGGGAAAGGTTCCGTGCGCTGTCATATGATAGGGCAGGGTTGTCTGCTCTCTGCAATATCTTCGACCATGGGCATATATCCAGCAGGTGGCTTTGGAACTTGTGCAGGCAAAAAGGGCACGGATAAGCCTGAGGTAGCATTTTCTCTACATCAAGAGCCAGATCAGTGTCTGGACAGGTCAGGTAGTGCAAAAAGGCAACAGATTCGTTACCACATGGATTATTCTTTGAGACGCGAGAGACCCTGTTTGCCCTTCCATACTAAGCTTGAGGCGCCCTACTCCCTCTACACGAGGCTGCCTATTTGCTTATTTGTTAAGAACGGCTCAAAATGTGAGACATTAATCACAGAAAGCCAAAGTTTTAGCCCTTCCAAATCTGCCCTGGGAAATATAACAGGCCACAGCACCACTGAAACTTCGGTGATCTCAGCCTGAAAGAGACTTAACACACTCCACAATGCAGCGGTACCTTCGATGGAAATATGGCGGCGTAGCGGGACTGATGCTACCACTAGCAAAATTTATCAGTTCGGGTCGTGCAGTGTTATATTAGGCGCCAGCTAGCAGGTAAGTAGTTTCGGGCCAGTAATAAGGCCTTTTTAGCAGCCGATGAATAGAGTATTCTGTTTCCGCCAAAGAGGACAAGTTTCGTTAACCCGCCGAAGAGCAGGCAATATGGTTATGACTAACCAATTTACCTAGTGTGGTGGTATAGATACGACACTGGTGATGTGGATATTACTATGGTGTGGATGCGGCAACCTACTAGTCCAGCCCCTTACTCGACGTATAAGTAGTTGGCATAGCCCAATAGCCCACATAGGTAGACAATCAAGGAGCTTTTCCCTTCCCCGTCCTTCCGCTACAAGGCAGACATGCGCCCCCGCCTGAGCGAGAGTCTGCCGTACGCGGAGTGGTACGGTAAACTCTGATTCCTCAGGGCCCGCTGTCGGTGTTGTTGTTGTCGTTGTAGTATCCAGGCCCCCCCCTCCGAACCGACCCTTCACAGTAACAACCGCCGAGTCGCGCAGATCTTGTAGAGAGGAGCATTAGAAGAATAGTTCGTCGGCTTAATATAGACCTATATCCTAATGGAGGGTAATGCGTGCTAAAGCAAAAAGTTAGACTGGCTTCGAGCTGGAACTTGTTGTGTTATAAGAAAGATCAGAGCTTAAGAAAGGACTTACGGAAGAGTTTACGACGCAGCTGTTCCATCCCAAGCTCCCTCGGCCGCGGTTCCAAATATTCATCAACATATGGCCGCCAGTGTGGCCTATCCCAGAATGAGTACCAGGCATTCGTGTACTCCCAATAGTCTGGGTACCATCCAGCCAACTCCCAGTCGAGGATGCCCGAGATCTTGTCCTCGTGGACCATGATGTTGCGGAAGCATAGATCGCCATGCGTCAGATGGATTGAGTATTCTCGCCGTGAATGTTCTAGGAGCAGTTGTGTGAGCTCTTCGTCTGACGCATGCCACCGCCCAGCCTTGACGTCTTCCTCTGTCTGACCCGCTCGGGCGGCAAGATGGAATTCCTCGGGAGATGTGAAAGGCCCGTACGAGCTTCCGAAAATCCTATCATCCCACAACGGAGTGTAGTCAAAGGATCCCACGTGTCCTAGCCGCGGCGGTGCCACAGCTCGGACTTCAGACATATAAGCACATAACTGGACCAGCACATTGACGCGGGTCTTTTCCGGCATCTTGTCCCATGCTTCGTTTAGCGGAGTTCCTTTCAACCGCGACATCAAGATATAGCGAGTCCTCGTTTTCGAGTCTTCAAACGCGGTGAAAATGCGCGGGACCGGGATGCTGGTGTTTTTGGCAAGGAAATCCACAGTGAGGGCTTCGGCGAGCCGGACGCAAGCGCCTGATTTCAGTACCAATCCCGGAGTGACAAAGGACACGCTGCCGTATGAAGGCCGCCATGGCTTGAGTAGCTTGGCCATTCCAAGGACCAGAAAGCAGCGCATTGGGGTTTTTTGGAAGGAGAGAGAGTTGTCCTTCTCGTTTAAGGGACCAAAGTCGAATCCTGACGAGCCAAAGAGGCCCATGGTTGCAGAAGGTAGAACTGGGGCAAGGTAAAGAGGATCACTTTGTTCCTTTTTTCAAAATGGCCAGAGGTACATAGTCGGCATTAATTACGTTTGGAGATTTCCAGAAGTGCAACCGCCCGGTTGGAAATACGGCAGGTTACCTGGACGAAAAGTCAATTATCAACAACTTTCTTCTGAACAACCAATATCTATCCAAAGGTGCTACAACATTCCTGAATAGCTCACAATGACCGCGCTGATGAGCTCTATAGTGTGAACAGGTTGGTTCGTGGACAAGTTATGACAAACAGCAACAACAGCGAGATCACCGACTGGGCCCGCATCGAGCAGGCGTGTCGCGAGTATGCCGAGTCCAAGTACGCGGTCCGGCGCTGGAGCGATGAACCGAATGGGCGCTGGATCGCGGGCCAGACGGCCACGTATGATTTATTGCAGGGAAAGGAGGTGATCCGCTGATGACGGGAATAGGAATAAGAAGAGGGAGGGAAAGAGTGGAGGTGGTGTGTGGATAAATGGTGGATCTGGTATCAGCGAGTGACGAAGTCATAATGGCCTCGAGCAGTGAAGTAAATTGTTCACGCCTATATCCATTAATACTAGTGCTTAAGTAAATAAACCACCTATCAACTACACTAGCCCTCAAACTAATAAAACCCCGTCAAATTTCTTACATGTGGGTGCAACTACCCTCTGGGCGTGGCTTTGTGCAGAGTCGCAGGGATAAGCTAGGCGTATATTATGCTCATGATTAAGCCACAACCTCTCTCTCCTTCCGGAGGTCCCACGTCGGCACCTCCCCTTCCACCCACATTCCCTCACTGGCATCCTGCTATCGGTGGACGGTATGCTTGCTTTCGAGGTATGCGAGGGAGGCGGTCTCGATGGCGGCCCAGGAAACGTCCGTGAGGCTGAGCCTGCCGCTTGGAGTGGGCGCAACCGGCGATGTGGAGAGGTTAGACGGTAACTCAATAATGCCCCACTGGGCCAGAGTGGCGAGGGCGTCGCGCACCCACATACGACATGTCCAGGTTTTGTTGTCTTGGATGAGGGGCACGGCTTCTAGTGTTGCGGAGACGAGGGCAGGGTCCGCAATTTGCGAGACCAGGACCCGTGCCAGGAGTGGGCTCGCTGTGAAGAGGTTGACGAGTGGTTGGGCTTGGAACGGCCATGGTACGCGGCCGTCTGGGTTGGGCTGTGGTGGATTTGGTGTCTCTGGGGTAGGGCCTTGGATGGAGTTGGTGACGTGGTAGCGGACGTCGTTGGTGGCGGTGGGAGGGGAGGTGGGCGAGCAAACGAGGAGGGCACAGTGATAGGTGCGTGAGGTGGAGGTGCGGGCGAAGAGGGCTATATAGAGGTCTTGAGGTGAGGTGGAGTTGGCGGTTGTCGACATGTTTTGTTGACCGAAGGCTAGAGAGCTGGTGTATGGCAACGAGCGCAAGAGTTGCGGATCATTCTATGGAACCGAAAAGTCGGAGGAAATCTTCAAGCTTAAAGGTGTAGCTTAGGTGGTTTGGGCCTGTCATCTTCTCCAACACCTTAGTCGAGTTGCAGAAGTGAATGCCTGGAATTGCTCGACCAGCTTCGTTGGACAAATCAAACGAAGCCCAGGGACCCTTAATAGCCGATGTTTCCCTCATTCCGCCTTCAGTAAGCAAATGCCCACAACGTCCGCTTCGAGGGCATCCGGAAAGTCCTTCATTTACTATAGTGACTTTCGGACTCGATCCGGATCAGTAGATGGGTGCTTGTGCTCTTGCACTATCTCATGAACAGCACTCGGCGGCCATTATGTGAATTGTTGCGATTGGCAGCGAATCTTCTTGCATCAATTACTCACAATTCCTTAAGGTATACTTTCCGTCTTCCGCTCGCAGCTTGCAGGATTTATCACAAATTTGTGTAGTGTTAAGAGAGATCGAAGTTATCCTCATATAATGGCTAGTTTATTCGCGTCTCCAGAGCGATTGGCGTTTCACTTCACATGGGCAGAAGTGGAAGATGAAGTACAGTTGCTCTCTGTGGCTGTTCTGTCATACTTAGACTGCTTTGACCAAGCGATATACATACTCCTTCTACCATTCCTTTCAATATGTAGTGGAGATACTGATTCTCAGTCGAAAATAGATTTGCAATGTTTTGCACTGCAAACACCGCAAACTCCGGCCCGCTCTTAGATCCCGCGAACACTCTGCAAATCATATCTACCTACTTCTCCACTCCATTCCTCTCTCAAACATCACATCTTCCCACCTTCCCACCTTCCCCAGTTCCATTGACTCACTGATCATCTAATCACTCGATAAGCACCTACTGATCATGAGTGGAACGGCACGTAGAAGAGGTCGTGGAGGCAATCCCAATGACAACGTCTCCGATAACTCATCTCGCCCTTCTTTAGGAACTCCAGCTGCTCCACGAGGTGGCTTTGATGGCCCAGCGTCCCGTGGTTCAGCCTCTGGCCCAGGTTCAGCCGGCCGTGGTCGTGGTTCTAACCCTCCATCTGCTGCCGACTCCGCGCCAGCATCACAACCTACCAGCCCTCACATCAGCCAGGAAGGTTTCAGTGCCATAACTTCTCAACCTACATCTCAACCTAGCGGCCGTGCGGATGCACCCCCAGCCCCTCAAGAACCAGTGACCGGCGATCCAGCTCGTGAGCGTCAGGACTATTACACTGATCAGTTCAGGAATGTCGACCTTCCACCCTCATTCTACAACTTCGACCAGCGGGTACGTGATTTATGTTTGTTGGCCCATTGATTTGTCTCTCATCTTTCACTTTTGTTTCACTTCTCTCTTGGTGTTTGGATACAGATATATGAATCCTTTGCTGCACTACTTTGTATCCAAGCCGCCGGTAGCCCTTCTGCCATGTCTCTTCGAGCTTGGGCGCCTACGCATATGCCCCCTTACTTGGTGCTCAAAGACTGGCTACCGGTGTTCTTACTTTTGGTATATTGGTCATGGAGCTTGTCTATCTCAAGAATGTCTTATGAGCGGGTACTAATATTGAGCAGTACAAACTTCCAACAGACTTCAAACGGCGTCCGGGCTTCAATACCACTGGCAAGGCCATCCAAGTTGCTGTCAACTCATATCCTGTCACGCAGTACCCCAACGTCAAGGTCTTCCAATACGACGTGAGCTCCCTTCCCGATCCATATAGCTGGACAATTCTGACATCTGTTAGGTTACAATCGGCGATGGTGCTGAGAAGCGTATGGTCATCAAAAAGGTCTGGAATTCGAATGTCCGTAAGCAGGCTACAGGCACTGCTATCCTCTTTGACGGCAATAAGCTTGCCTGGTCCAAGGTCGACCTAGGCGAGAAGAGATTGATGATCGATCTAGACGCTGAGCAAGGCCGCACTGGGCATGACACAAGCCGAAATGCCTTCCGGCTCGTCATCAAAAAGTCCAAGGAGCTTGAGATTGGCAAACCCATCCAAGCATATCTTTCAGGGCAAATCCAGATGGACGTGGCTGTTCTCGAGGCCGTCAACTTCCTGGATCATCTCCTTCGGGAGAATCCAAGCACCAGTCCCAATTTCATCACTGTCAGACGCTCGTTCTTCACGCGCAATGGGCAGAGAATGGCACTGGGCAAAGGCATTGAAGTGATTCGAGGAGTCTACCAGTCTCTACGACTGGCTGAGGGCAAGAAGCTCATCGTCAACCTTGACGTCGCCAACTGTTGCTTCTGGCAGCCCAGTTCTCTCACTTCCGCCATCGTTGCCAAGTACGGGCTACGCGACGTGCAGAACATTATCGCTGATTGCAAGGTCATCCGAGATAATGGGTCCGTCCGTCCGTCACAGAGGTACAAGATCTATGAGAAAGACGTGAAGAAGCTGCTGGTGGTTGCCAAGTACAACGGAATCAAACCGTCTATGGCGAATAAACAGTGGACCATCAAGGGGTTCACGCTCGAGAATGCGAGGGAGCGCATGATTGAGATTCGAAAGCCCGGAACGAAAGTTGTGGATAGAACCATCTCCATCTTCGACTACTTTCGACAGCAGTACAATGTCACCCTTCAGTATCCACTTCTTCCATTGGTCGAAATGACCAAGAAAGGTGTCCTTTATCCTATGGAGTTCCTGCATCTCGTTGAGAACCAGCGCTATGCAAAGAAACTGGACGAGATACAGACTGCCAACATGATCAAGTTCGCGGTTGCTCCTCCAAAAGAACGCGAGAAGTCTATCAACGAAGGCAAGAGCTGGCTAAACTGGGCTGGGGATCCAATTGCGAACTCCTTTGGTCTCAAGATCGACCCCAACATGACCAAGACCAACGCTCGTCTCCTCCCCGCCCCTGGTGTTAAGTTCGGAAACAAAACCGAGCAGCCAGGCACCAGAGGTCGATGGGATCTGAGGGGTAAGCGGTTTCTTCAAAGCAACCCAAATGAGCTTGTTGCCTGGGGTATTGGAGTCTTCACCAATGGAAAAATTCGTGCCGACAAAGGTGCTATTGACGGATTTGTGGCTGGATTCACTCGAGCGTATCGCGATCATGGAGGCAAAGTCAGCAACCAACCACCACATACCATGATCCTTCCCAACGACCCTGGTCAAGCTGTCGAGCAGCTCCACCAAGCCACTGGCAACAAGTATCAGCGCCGACCTCAGCTCCTCGTCTTCCTGGTCCAAGACAAGAATTCATTTCATTACACCCGCATCAAGAAATCTTGCGACTGCCGGTACGGCGTTGTCTCCCAGGTCATGCAGCTGGCGCAGGTCATCAAGGGCAATCCTCAGTACTATTCCAATGTGCTCATGAAAGTCAACGCAAAGCTTGGGGGCTGCACTACGTCCGCTGAGCCAGCGCCAACCAGCGGCTTCAAAGGTGTAAGGGAACCAACAATGTTCATCGGTGGGGATGTGTCCCATGCCTCTCCTGGCTCCCCACAGGCATCAATGGCTGCAATCACTGTGTCATTCGACCGTTTCGGAGGACGCTACGCCGCTGCTTGTCAAACCAATGGCCATCGTGTGGAGATGATCTCTGAGAGCAATTGGACCTATTGCCTCAAGCCTTTGTGCCAACAGTGGCAGGCAAATGTTGGTGGCGGCAAGCTTCCCACCCAAGTCTACTACTTCCGTGATGGAGTTAGCGAGGGACAGTACATCCAAGTCTTGAATGAGGAGGTGGTACATATCAAGTCGGTTCTCAGCTCTCTCAGCAACTCAGGCCCTTGGAATGGTAAGATCACTGTCGTCATTGCAGCTAAGAGGCATCATAGTAAGTCCCCAATTAATCTCGTCTCTGCTCAATTTGTGTTAGAGCTAACCGTGATTTTAGTACGAGCATTTCCTGCTCCCGGTGCCGGCGATCAGAAAGGCAATCCTCTGCCTGGCTGTCTGATTGAACGTGATGTTACAACGCCTTTCGAGTGGGATTTCTATCTTTATTCACACACTGCTCTTCAAGGGACCGCTCGGCCAGTTCATTATACGATCCTTCGCGATGATGCCAATCATGAGCCTAATCGCATTCAGAACATGATCTACGAACACTGCTTTCAGTATATGCGATCCACAACATCTGTCTCAATGTTCCCGGCGGTCTACTATGCACATCTTGGTGAGTACCTCCTTTGCGTACAAATCTCTCAATTTCTCCAATGTTATTGTCGAATCTAATCCGCAAAATCTGAGTTACAGCCTCCAACCGTGCCAGAGCACACGAAGATGTCCCAGCCTCCGAGGGTCCTCAGGGTGGCCCAGGTTTCAAGCAGAACGCTCCAGGAAGTAGTGACGTCCCTGAGAGCGAGACCAAGCCATTGATGCCGCTGTACAACGTTAACGGCATCGTCTTTGCGATGTGGTATATCTGAGGTGGGACTGATTAGAGTGCGGAATGAGAGAAGAGACGCGAACGAAGAGCCATTCGCAACAGGAGAGATACAGGAAGAGGCACGGTGAACCCCAGACACATGGGTCTTTTCACGGACTACGAACAGCATGATCACAGGCATGATACCAGGAGCTACGGATCTCCTATCTTATGAGCTACGAAAGACATGAACACACGGCATAATATTCCTCCAGTACGAGAGATTTCCTTTTGCATTTCATTAGCTTACTGGCTGGCTGGCCCAGCAGTGGAACCTTACGTTCCTAATCTCAGGGAATTTCTTTTGAGCAACTCTGACTATAACTCATGGGCGTGGTGTCAATGCACGTCACCCGGACGACTCACACTTATCGCTCCGGTCCTTGCCAGGTAACGATAGCCTTTGGCGAGGGCTCAGGTCAGATAACTTAGACGCTTTGCATTTACCTTTCACTTCGCCCCGTTGTCGTCAGGTCATTGTGCTCGGCGTCCGGTGGACAAGTCAGATAGCTTACAATCACAACCAGCTTTAACCAATCTTCTCTTCTCTTTCCACACTGAAAGTGAACGCATGGAGATTTGTCTGGGGTGTGGACTTAAAGTGAGGCCAGAAGGCGCTGTCAGAATCTGCGCGGGATTGTATTCTGCTAGCTGGGAGATTCACCTGTGGCTCTAGGAAGCTTTTACTGGCTGAATGGTGGAGTGAAAGGTTTGGCATAGTGAGGCGTGGTCACTCAGAAAGGGGGGTGGGCTAAAAGCTCCCCCGCAAGGTATCCTGGATTTGACGCCCAGAGCGACTGAGGGGTTTTCGGATGCGATGACGGTGTCGTCTCTTGGAAAGTGGGAGATTGCACTGGATGCTTCACGTTTCGGACCGGGGAACCTTGTGCCCAGGAACAAGGGTGTGACCTGCTCGATCACATGTGTTTGACGGGTATGTTCACGGCAGAAGTGAGGCTTTGAATGAGGTTGTTCTTCTTATGCCTAGTACAATGACAAGCCATGTTGTCGCTTCCCTCCCGGACCTTCTACGGCTTAGTAGCTAGGAAGGAACCAGATATGTACTTCGGCTCGATCTTTCACGGAAAATATGAGGGCCGGATATCACGACGTCCTACTCCATATCCGGTACAAGGCCAGCAGATGGCATTCCGCGGGTTGAACATGGCTTCAATGCCCGAGCTTCGAGGCTTGTCAGTGGAGTCTGCACCGCAGTGAACAGGCTTAATGAGACAAGCAGGCAAACGAGGGACCGGGGTGAGGGGCCGGGGTAAGGAACCAGGTGCAGTCTCATCGTTCGATGCGCCAAAACCCAAGTTCAAGGAGGGCGCTATGCTCCTGTACGGTGGAGGAGGCGAACATAGGAAGCAAACAGTTGAACTTAGAGACCTCCCAAAATCATGGGACCGAAGAATTACGCAAGCCGGGAATCGGAGCACTCCATAGTGTAGACATTGTGGACAACTGAAGCAAGCAGATCCACACCAAGCTCTTGGACGCTGGATACAGGTGCTTTCCGAGCGTTTGTGATTAGGCGACTGAGGACTCCCCTACGTACAAGCCTCCTTTGGTGAGCAGGATGTTGTAGATAGACAATGGTGATGCCAGAGACAGCAGCTAGCCACATTTCTGAGTAGCAAAATCAGAGAGTGAGACCTCCTAGGACTCATATGGCCAGGCCAGTTCGAATGGAACGTTGAAGTTGAACCAAAATGGGCTTCAAATACACCGATTAGCCACTTTCTAGCCTTACAAGCTTAGGCACAAGGTCGTTAGCGACCTCCAGGATAGACTTTCTGATCACGGACACAATAAATAGGGAATCATCCTCCTGAACGGCGTGCTTATGGCTCCTTGGTTGGTGGAAGAATCATAGACAAGTAAAAGCCAGAAATGGGAACGGCAGCCTACCTTTTGCTGAAACTTCGTGCTCGCTGCATTGTTGTGCGTCTTTCAGAGCTACGCAAGTCAAGCTGCAGAGCACTGTTGGCACACTCCATCAAACTGCAGGGAGCAAACTGAAGAAGCTTTTATAAGTTGGTCAACCTCTTCTGATATCCATTTCCTCTATCACTATTCTCCAAAGCTTCTGCAAATCAATCAATTTATCACCTGAGGTCTGTGCAAACATCATCATTTCAAAACTGCCCAACAAGTGAAGCAGTAGCAATGTCTGAGGAACAAGATATGACCAAAGAGGATGCCAGTATCATGCGATCTACCCAGGTAAGTATTCCCTGGAAACCTCGTTCAACTCGCACCAGGTCTCGCAAGGTCAGCTCGGACGCTGTTAGCTAACTGACACGCCCTTTCAGGATGTATCCGGAGCAGATACCTCCTATGCCAGCTTCGCCACACGTACACAGAGTGCTGGTGATCACGACACAAATGAGAGCCGCTCCGGCAGCTCCAGCAGCTCCGGCTCTGGCTGGGCAGCTCAGTCTGGCTCCGAACTGGTACGTCCACGTCAACGCATGCTCTTCATTTGAATTCCATGTCTCCAAAGATCACAATATCAACCACGCCCAATCCTGCCCGGACTGGCGACACGAATTTTGCCATCACAGCGCCATTTGTGGTTTATGTCCTTGCATTGCTCGTTCTCACAGGGTATAGGTCACTGCAGCTGGTGTTGAAGGCGAGAAGCAGGAGTAATGAGTTCAGCTCACGGGCAAAGGTAAGGCGAATGTGTGAGGGACGGAGAAAGAATGATTGGACGTCAGGAGAATATGGACCACTGACGGAATGAAGAGGAATTGGGAGAAAAGCGTTAGCGTAGAAATGACACTCGTTTGCAATATGGAATCTTTCATGTAAAGCACCCCAGTACCTTATCTGCAGATTCACAGACAAGCGATTCCCGTGTCCTGCGATGGTCGCTGCTCTCAAGGTGTTAAAGGAATGTGGGCAAGACAAAAATAGGGCTACGGCTATGACGTCAGCCTAGGCGGCACTGGGCGCGTCTCCGACGTTTGAACGCGTTCTGCTTTTGAATGCCTAAGAATCGCCCTGGCAAGGGGCTGTCAGAGGTCCTGAACTCCATAATGAGGCCATGACTCGAGGTAGGAGAACAACAGAAAAGGTGGACATTGATTTCACCCTAAGGAGAGTCTTTCGCAAGAAAGCATTTAGGCCCTTGCAGCGAGAGGTGATAACTGCTACGATTGAAGGTCACGATGTTTTCCTTCAAGCAGCGACATCATTTGGGAAGAGCCTGTGCTTCCAGTTGCCAGCCTCCGTTGCCACTGGTATCACAGTCGTTGTCTCGCCTTTGCTGGCCTTGATGACGAACCAGATCAACGCCGCTCGAGCGCTTGGAATACCGACGGAGTCCATCTCATCCAACACCCCTCAGTCCGAACGTAATAGGATCATCTCAGACTTGAAATGCGGCCACCCTGAAACTCGTCTGCTCTATGTTACGCCAGAGCTATGCGCCATGGATCACTTCCGTAAATTGCTCAATACAATCCACAGCCAAGGTCAACTGATTCGTGTCGCCATTGATGAAGCTCATTGTGTAAGCGAGTGGGGCCACGACTTCAGACCGGCATACAAGGAGCTTAGCTGGCTGAAAAGGACGCTCATACTCCCTTCTGTGCCCATCATTGCTCTTACCGCGACTGCAACCCCGCGAGTTAGGGATGATATCGTCAAATGCCTCGGCCTTAATCCGCTCATCTCACCAACGCAAACAGCTGGCACCCCATGCAAAACTACCAAATTCTTCAGCACTACAACTGCAAGACCAAACATCCATTACGAAGTACGCTACTTCAGCGAATCTGCTCCCCGTGACAACTCCGGAGACGACCTATTTACCAACCTCGTCTCCTGGCTGACCTCGATCGCCACTCGCCGCGCCCACCTTCTTACCTCTCTCTCTTCCTCTCAATCCCGACCTCTCAAACCCCCAGATCTTACTCCAATCTGCGGCATAATCTACGTTGCCCTTCGCGCCACAGCCGAGAACCTCGCCTGCCGCCTCACTTCCTCCTCTATAACCGCCGTCGCCTACCATGCTGGCCTGGCACCCGCTGTCCGTGGATGGGTGCAAACGACTTTCCTCCACCCGCCCACCCCACCTCTTCAAGACGCATGCACCCTCGCCGGCAGCTTTAACATCATTGTCGCCACCACCGCCTTCGGTATGGGCATCGACGCTCCGGGCGTCCGCTTCGTCGTCCACTACGGCCTACCTCGAGGCCTCGAATCCTTCGTCCAGGAATCCGGCCGCGCCGGCCGAGACGGCAAGGCAGCTTCTAGCATTGTTCTGTACACACGGGAAGAACGCGACCGCGTCCGCTTCCGCGTCGCACAAGACGTGGCCAAGGAGCTCAACAAGAAGGCCGGAGTAACCGGAAATCCTGCCGAACGCGCAATAGCTCAAGCCCAAGTGCGTACCAAGGCAGAGTCGCTGGAGAAAGCGATCGAGTACTGCGAGGAGACCAAAAAATGCCGCCACAAGATCATCAGCACGTATTTCGGCGACGGCGAGATGCCAGTGTGTGACTATGCGTGCGATTTCTGCAAAGAGGGCGCCGTGGCGTTGAAGAAGAGGAAGGAACGAGGGCTGGCGACCGATGAGGCCGCGATGGAGTTTACGCAGAAGGAGACGAGGAATGTCGTTGATGACTATGACTACTGGTCGCAGATATAACACGCTTTGGTCTCGCGAGGAGTTACTCACGGGGCATTGTGGCGTTGTCTAAAAGCTGTGAGACATGCATTAGCTTGGCATGGCATGGCAGGGGCTTAAAGGCGTTGGCGGTAGACTTTCGAAGACGTGCACAGATCAGATATGATAGCCCCAATAGATTTGAAATCTTATGGCGTCCTCCCTGTAACGGCTTTGCCTTCGGCATTGCTTCCTTAATCTTCCTCCTCGTAAGCACGCGCATCTCTCAGAATGGATGCTCGTACTCGATCGCAATCGCGATCCTGTCAATAAGATCCTATCAGAAAGGGCGCTAACTCTCTTCCGCAAGTGCGAGAATCTTTGGAACGACACGGTAAAAGAGGCCATGAAACTCTATCTGGAAAGAAAAAGATGCACATTTTGATGATTTACGATCGGACTACTTCCGATGGTTTAACTGTTGTGTGACGGAGCAGAAAAGTGCACATATGCGATCCTCCATCACGGTGTAGACCAGTCCACACAGTGAACGCCAGTTTTCCTCCTTCCACAGAGTGATAAATCCACCCAGCCAAGTCGAAAATAGAGTAATTTGATCGACGGACAGTTCACATAGCCCCCCCCTCATCCTGAAAAACATCCCACCTCTCTTCCCGTATTCCGTATAACGCTCCTAGCTCCTCCTGTCCCCTTGTCACATGCCAGGTGGTGGTGGTACGGCAGAGTAGGAAGAGTAGCTCCCTCCAGGAGGTGGCGGTGGGCTTCCAGCATTCACGGCAGACCCAGGTGGAGGCGGCGGAGCTGCATCCCCCCCTGGAGGTGGAGGTGGAGCCTGGTCTGACCCGGGCTGCTGAGCCTGCTGTTGTGCATAGTATTGGTAGTAGGCAACATAGTTTGCATAACCTCCGTATGCTGCATAGGGGTCTCCACCAGGCTGGCTGGCATAGTACTGGGCGTATTGAGCGGTGTAATCGGTCGGCGATACGACTGCGCCAGGTGCAGGTGTGGTGGGTGCTGCAGAGTAGGGAGATCCGTAGCTGTTGTTATGGCCTCCAGAGTAGCTATCTCTGGCGCCTCGGTCACCGCTGTAGGTATCTCTGTTACCACCGTAAGAATCTCTTCCTCTGTACGAATCCCGCCCACCGTATGAATGATGATTGGCGTTCGGTCCGTAGCCATCGGTGTACGACTCCATCCTCTGTGGCGGCGGGTTGGCCTTGAAACGTTCATACTGTTGTCTTACATTCCCCAAAAGGTCTTCGCAAAGCTCTTTCGCCCTCTGGACTTCCTTCGGATCTGGCCCCGCGACATGAAGATACATGGGTTCGTCAGATTCTGCACCTGTGCTATGTTCCATGAAGCCGCTCCCACGGCCCTTGATTTGGACTCGACAACGAGTCTCTTGCTGGATGTGTTTGACATATGCGCCGCCATGGCCAACCACTTGAGCTCGAAGATTAAAGCCTGGGACAGGTTCCATATCGATCGGTATACGCTCTTCGGGCCATTTGCGCTGCAGGTTTAATTAACCAGGATTACAGATGAGGAAAAACGAAAGATGCATACTCTTCCAAACTCATCACGTTCGAATTGTTCTGGCTCCCGACGTCGGAATCTGCGCTCATCGACTAGATTGGGCAATTCTTGCTGCATGAGCTCTTCGATCTTGGCGACAGCCTTTTCCAGCCCTGATTTTGAAGTGCTTGTAACGTGGAGGTAGAGCGGCGGATTCTGGGGAATTTTAGTAAGCGTCGCTAGGGAAGACTGAGGACAGATATGACATACTGCCGCTGTGGCCATGCTCTTATCAGGATAGTAGGATCCGCGAGTTGTGACATCTTTAAAACTGATGAGCATTTGTCCCTATAAGTATTGCAAGTATGTGTCAGGTAGAGCGTACCGGCGCCAGTTTCTTCTTTGATCTAAATGTCACGCGGTTGAGGTCAGCAGATGCAACGTTGAGGGTGACGAAAAGTGCTATATTCGAGCCTGGTAAGCTTCAATGATCACCACACAATAAGCGAAAAAGAGACAAGAGTACTAGGACCCAACAGACTTGGGATATAGAGCCCTAGGAATATCAGTGGGCAGACGCATCAAGGATATTTACCATCTTTTGAGTAGGGCCCTTGGTCAAAGTATATCGATTTCGTAGATCATTGACTTCGATATCTTTGATGTAGTCACCATCTTGTTGGTAGATATCAGTTTCTAGCTTGCTCGTGCTTTGGCCGGAGGAAGGAGAGGCAGCTTTTGCGACAGGACTTTGAGTCTGTATAATGTGGTCAGGATCGGTACGTAGTGCGTGGTCGAGGTTATGTCTATGCTCACGGAACGAATAGGGGGCACATCAACATGTTGGATGCCCCTCCTCGCTTGAAGTTCTGCGTTTATTTTGGCGGCGGCGGCGGCTGAGGGATTCATGTCAGCAAAATGTCCTCCTATCAGCGGAGTTGAGCTTTGTCTGACCCGCAGCAGCAGCTGGATCACCAACGGTGGGACTGCGCGAGTCCTTACTCAACGGGCTGCGACTGCGCCTGGTGTCTGCCTGTCGTGATGAGGGTGACCTCGAACGTCTGTCAAATCGAGTTGGCTTGCGAGGTTCGGGCTCAGTCTGGTCAAAGCGCGACCGCTTAGAACGGCGTTCCTCTTCGGCCATATTAGTTTAGGATATAGAGGAGATGTGAAGTCTAGCGATCCTAAGTAATTTTACCAGGAAAGTGTGCTACAGCATTTCTAACAGAACAAGTGGCCGATCTCCGGAGCCTTGGCATTTATCCCCAAACTTTATTAGCGTAGCCCAAATATTCCCGAATTTGATTTGTTGCCTTACCTGTAGATCGTTTTTCGAGACAACAGCATCTCGTATCATGGGTTAACAACCATCGTGGGAGTTTTTGGAGTTCCTCTAAGTGCTATCTAGCTTCAAACAGAGTGATCTTGCTAATGCTATCAAAAACCATTGCCCGCTTTGCGACTGCTGGTAGAACCCCTCGAAGCGCCTCGAGTTCAAGTTGTCGTCTTCTTAAAGGCAGCCCTGGCAGTTGTCCGTGTGACCCATTTTCTAATTCCCCCGTTCCCGTCGCTTCCATACCTCATTCGTCTGATAAAGCCCGGTTTCACGATCCCTTTCGTTTGGTGGAATTGAATTGCTGTGAAGGAGAAAAGCATCTTCTAGGCGAGTATGCTGTCAGACCTATTAGTAAGGTGTCGTACTTGTTCTCATGCAAATGGGTACCTTCTACTTCCTTCCCGTTTTGCTGTGCTCCAAAAGCCCAAATGTGAGACTATGTACAAAGTCAAGTGTAATTGTGGGGCCTCAAGTTAGATCTCCGCCGTTTTCGTCGGCAACTGGCATCTGGTCCAATGGCGGCATCCAGCCCAACTCAATCTCATTATCGCATTTAGACTCGGAAAAGACTGGATCTTCTTCTTTCGATCCATTTTCGCCTTGAGCCATGGCTTCGCCTGTGACTATGTCCTCTCCCTCGCCTTCAAGATATACCAATTCCGCCCAGACGTTCCAGTGAAGCACTGCTATGTGAGCCACCCTCCGGGCCACGTCTTCGGCATCAGCTCGCCATGGGTTCTTATCGAGCCGGCTCTGCTGCCAGTGCTTTTGCGCTTCGGAGATCTGCAAAGGAGACCGCTCTTGGAATATGGAGGCGTGCGTGAATGTCATCTGTTCCAACTTCGTGTGGAGTTTGTTTGCGAGGATCCCGTAACTCTCAGGAGTAAAGGCTCGGCTCAAATATCTGGTCGTGGACTCGAAGTCGTCATCCGGGATTGTGCAGTGTTTAAGCCCACATTCAACATACGCAGCTCGCGTAATCTCCATTGCCACAGCTTCAATCTGCACTCGCCAGCTTTCATTTCGAGATCCCGAGTTGTCGTTCTCGACAAGGGTGATTATTCGCCATTGCAAAGTCTTGTACGTCTCTGGCGGAAGCCCTCTGTTGCTGAAGCGTTGGCGTACAAAAGCTTTGAACACATGCACGCAGATATGCAAGTAGATGATGTCTTGCACATCCTCCTGAAGCCGTTCCATGCGAAGCCGGTCATATGCTAATGTGACCGGAAGATCGGTGATTTTCTCTTGCCGGGTACATTCTCTGAGTATGCCGTGTATGAGTGCGCCCAAAGGCTCAAATTTCAAACCTTGCTGGACACCTGGCTGGCACTTCTGGTGATTATTTCGAGCCTTTCGATACCACTTTTGCGATGCTTCAGGTCTGATCTTTCCCTCCTGGAGCTTGCGACTGAAGTAAGCCCGTTGAAACGAGATTGTGTCTTCAATCAGTGGGAATCGAAAGGTTCGAATTTGATGATTCGCAACATCCTGTCTCGCAATTAGCCGTGGAAACCAATCTTCAGGGCAGTATATCGTACCAATTTCATGGCTTCAAGGAAGCTAAAAAGCTTCTCCAAGCCGTCCACGATCAGCTCCATGCTAGATTTTGTACAGCCTTCCTCGATCTTGGATGCCATCTCATCGGCCGATTCATCCCGCATCGGGGCACAATGACTTTTCAGTAAGTCTGCGATCCACTGTGAAAGCCGTACAATATCCAACACGCCTTTCTCGACTTGCTGCATCAACAGCGCCGTGTCAAGATTCTCAACGATTTTTGGGTGATCCCTGTCGGGAACCAGCGTCTCCAGCAGCTCTCTTAGAGTATCGAACATAATAGGCAGTCTCCGCTTGAATGTTACTGCGGCCCGTTCCTCCACGTGTTGACAGGAATCGCAGCCGGTGAGATTATGCTGATATATCCGAAATTCCGCGGCTAACGCGAGCCAGTATTTCTTTGCATCTTGCCGTTTCTGTTCGCCGCTTGGACCCTGAATAGGCATGAAATGCAGGTCATGATCGTAGTTGACGTCAACGCGAAGACTGACGTTGTGCATGATCCAGTTCAGATCAAGTTCGCTCAGAGTACTTCTTGTCACCGGTGGAAGCGTCGTCGCAGTCTGAAGTGATTCGCATGCTGCGTCGCAGAATGGTTGACATAACGGGATTTGCATTTCATATTGCTGAAAAGTTTCACCGCTCAAGTCGCCTTCTTCAAATACAGTGGTAGATGCCAACAAGTCATATGGAGGCGCATTGTTCTGGTTAGCATGTGCTATGTCCACTGGCTTCTCCAATACACCAGAAGGTGCTCGCTCCCTCGATGTCTTGACACTAGCTATTGTGGGTTTGGTTGGCCTCCTGCTCCCATTGGCATCACGAGTCTGCATGCCTCAGTGATGGTGACCCTGCTTCATCCGCACATCAAAAAAGTCAAGTATACTGAAAATGTGACTCCAATATTACTTCGAGAGCATTCGAAGCCGGTATCGCGGAATCGTCTAGTTGGTAGGAGTACTGGGAAGCAGCGAGGGTTCCACTACCGTCTGGGTTTTGCGTAATGCTACAGGCCTATTAGTGGACGCAATGGCACAGGGACAAGGCCAAACACACCGAACAAAGGTCACAATTCCTAGCAATGATGACGATATTGGGGTGAACAAGGTCTTGACAAATAGCTTTCCGGCGCATCTACATTGCCTGGTAAGCAACAATGGACCGTTATATTGACCAAGGTCCGCCGCAAGCACCAATATTAATGAGCTCAGAGAGTCTCTAGCACTTGGGTAAATCAGAGTCGCGAGACAATCTCAGTAGAGATTATAGCCAGAGGCCTCCGACATCTGTTGATCAACGCCGAACGCCCCTACGGAAATCAACGAAGGAGAGCAAAGACCTAACGAAGGTGGTGGATAGCAAACAATTGACAAGAGTGTGAATGGCAACTGCCAACAATATTTGTCGAGTGAAGCTTCGGAACTAAAGGGATCGCCCGAGAGTGAGGCAAACGGTAAAATTGGGGCAAACTTCACTGGAGTCGTGTAAGGGATAGTCGGCGGCAGCATTCCTAGAGGAATTTCCACAAACGCCCTATACGGATAGACTAACCGGGTCAGCCTTCGGACTCCCCCCTTTGTCTCATAAGCAAACAACAGCTCGTCCGATGCCGGCTGACCGTTGTTGCAAGTTCTTTGTCCGACAAGAGCTATCTTAGAGCCGGCAGGACGCAGCCCGCAAGCCAGTATTTCACCATTGGACCTCATTGCTCGCCAGCATATGCGAAGGTTGTTCAATACTTCGCGTTAAAACGCGGGTGGTGGCGGACATGGATAGGAGCGGACAGGGCGGATCCCTTGCTCCTGGGCAATGGGGGCATCCCCCGATTCGTTGAATGAATTCCGGATGGTTTCCAAAAAAGGAACAAAATCCGTGCGGCGCCTTCTCGGAAATGATCGATGTAAGCTTGAAACCTCCAATCGACATCACTGGAGGATTACTTCTTTTTGTGAGTGGGTGAAATTCGTTTACGTCGCAAGACGTCAGTTCCTTCGCAATGAAATCGACTTAACAGCATCCTCACGTTCCGGAAGTGCCGCAGAACCCAAGCTGACACGTCTCGCCCGGGATCATCGGTTGCTGATACAATCACTGCGACTCGAACGGCATGGCTAGCTCACCAAAGCGGACCTTTTACTCTGTATGCGGTCAACTGACTCGACGCGTACGCGATAGTGAACGTTACCTGTCCACGGGAACGGCATTGCGGTCTCCCGCTGAACATTTCACATCACCTCGATGGGTCTGTCTGGCCCAGAGTCGCTCTGAAAATGAGCGTCCGCCTTACACTTTCCACGGCTGGTTCACACGCACCTCGATATGCATGCTGCGTTGTCTGCTCGCAATTGGCATCCGCAGACATGGCCCTACCAGTGAGTCGTTTGAGATGATCATCGCGATTGACAACCCGGGCGACATGCAAATTATTTTCTGCTGGCATTGGACAGGCACATTCGTGTCACAACTCGCAAGGACCACAGTGTGGATAACATACAATGCGGCGTGGCAAATCCGCCCCAAAAAACATTTGGATTCAGCCTGGAAGGCTTGCGTTGCAAAGGACTTGGCTTTTCATGCCTCACCTCGCCTCGGCGGTCTTCAGGAGACCTCCCGCGCCGCTCAATCGCCGTGGAGATGGGCGTCAGGACTGTTGGGATGAATACGTCGTAAACTTGACTACTCTAATTCCAGGCGCCATTGGTAGACGTATGCGTCTGGCCTACAGCTCACCAACCTCGAACATATCAAACGTTATGGTGTTGCTAGATGCAGGCTTAATGGCGACACCTGGCTGCCCTTAGTAGGTCAAACGCCCATTGTAACATGCAAAGTCTCACTCGGCAGGCTGCATTGAAATTCCCAGCCCCCCCTGCGCGAGTCAAATGCTGCAAGTCGGTGCCAGCTTCTCAACTCTCACCGCCTTTTGCGAGGCACTAGAGTTTCACGAGGTCATAAAAATACTGTGCGCTTGGATTCTCGCCTTATCCTGCCATTGCATGGCTGCGAGAAGAGTATTAACCACGAGCTTGGTGGTCGTTGACATACATGGGGCCGCCGACATGGGCTGCAGCCCAGCTTGCTGTGCCTCACTCTGACGGAAGCCTAACAGCTATTGACCTATTGGTTCAAAAGCTTGAGGAGAGGGAAATACTGCATAAGTTTAAGTAACACGCTGTACTGCCAACTCTTCTAAGCCGCTCGTGGAGAAGCATGTTGGTATCACGTTGCGATCCTGCTGGCCGACGATTACAGTACTGCTTGCGGGCTGCGACATTGGTCTGCAATATGTGACTCCTCCATTTCTTCAGCTGGCCTCAAGCTCTACTTCGT
>Ga0335072_10000854_pt1 | contig 53503 bp, 45 predicted proteins | sample Lox_Sample_21_FD_206725 | JGI IMG/M metagenome (GOLD analysis project Ga0335072, IMG submission 206725) | Soil microbial communities from Loxahatchee National Wildlife Refuge, Florida, United States - Lox_Sample_2.1 | ecosystem: Environmental > Terrestrial > Soil > Wetlands | place: USA...
GGACTGGCTCGTTCACGATTGTATTTGGGCAAATGATGCTGAGTCTGTGTCATACCTACTGGCAAGCACTACTTGCGCAAGCCTTCTGCATTGGTATGGGGTGTGGATGTTTATTCATACCGGGTGTTGCAATCCTCTCCACGTACTTCAACACCAACCTCGCGCTTGCAGTTGGGCTGGCAGCTTCGGGAAGCAGTATGGGTAAGTTGTTTGCCCCCCCCCATGAAATCTTGATTGCAGCTCTCTGACAACCCCACAGGAGGAGTCATCTATCCAATCGTTTTCCATCGATTACAGCCGCAGATCGGATTTGCTTGGACAACCCGGGTCATTGGCTTCATGATCCTCGCCACCCTTACCGTTCCACTTACGGTGCTCAAGGTACGAGTAGTACCCGCAAAAAAGCGAAAGCTCGTCGATTGGGTGGCCTTCACAGAACCCGCATACGTCCTCTTTATACTTGGAGGATTGGTCACTTTCATGGGCCTCTACGTGCCCTTCTTCTACATCCAATACTTCTCCGTCTCGACAGGAATCACGGACGCCAATCTCGGCTTCTATCTTCTCTCCATTCTCAACACGGCTTCGATCGCAGGCCGCATCATCCCCAACTTCATCGCCGACAGGACCGGCCCATTCAACATGATTGTTCCATGTGGTTTTGCCGCGGGCGTTATCATTTTTGGCCTGATTGGAACCCATAGCGTTGCTACTATCATTATTATCTCGATCCTGTACGGGTTCTTTTCTGGATCCTTCGTTTCACTGCCACCAGCTTGTTTCGTTCTATTATCGCCCAACCGAGGTCTTATTGGAACCAGGATGGGCATGGGCTTTGCAATCATCAGTATTGGAGGACTGATTGGGACGCCGATCGCCGGTGTTATACTGAGTGGCAAAGGATGGGTGGCTATGTGGGCGTTCGCCGGTGCCACAGCTTCTGCAGGCTCGTTGTTGATGGGCGCGAGTAGAATGGTTAGATCGCGCGGGAAGTTGGTCATGAAAGTGTGAAGAGACCAGATCGAAGTGGCGCTTCGCATCCACAAATACGAGCAGAGCCTGGGAAACCTACGCAAATACCTCGAGGAATATAGGGAAGAGCATTTCACTTTGGAAAGAGGTCGCGGAATTCCAGCATCGACAAGAGATACCAGCCAACTTGGAAGCCGAGACCGAGAGGATTGTGTACAAATGCGAATGTCTTTGGCGGCATCTTGGTTCCATCTGAAGATGTTGGGAGGCTTTGGAAAAGCAATCTGAGACGCAGTCTCGCATGATGGTGCAGGAAGATTTGTGCGAAAGAATTTTAAGGATGCAAAAGCTACAGGAAGGGAGCCCACCAGGACAAAATAATGCCTGTAGATTAGGAACGAAGAAGAGGAGCGATCTGAGATTAGGGGTTCTGTCACCGGAAAGGTGTGCAAAAGGCCGTCATCAAGAGAGGGTGTATACGTAATATGCCGAGTCGTACTGTCTTCTACTCGACTCTAGATATTGTTGCGAATAAGCCGCATTTCGGTTCTAGTCGCCGTTGCCTACTGGGGCCTATTGTGATCTCAGTATATGGTTACCTGTTTCTAGCGTGTTATTTGCCTGCTACTGCCTTGGACAAGCATCGTGTACTTAAGTCGCTCGTTACATCTGGGTACGATAGAACAATAAGATAGTTGCTTCCAACCTATGCATGTACATACCTGTCTGCTGCGCGCAACGGATATTGGATATTTTGTGACACACGACGTTGAGAATAGGAACAATGCCGACTCTCTCTATGTCCAGCGTAGCTAGAGCTGTGCTTAACCAAATCCATATTCCTGGCACAGTAACGCATTTCAAGCCACCGTCGCGCTCCACACGTGTTGATGGAATCCCTTGGCTGCTTTATATAGCGTCCAGAAATCCTACAGGAATCGCGCAAGGCGATAATCCCGGCAAAGAAATTTTCCTCCGGGCGTCCATGCAAGGCCTGCCACGCGAGATGACGGCTGCAACTGCTCCGATCCCAGCTTAAGCTATTTGGTCTTAGGGAGCACGTACAGGGGCTTCTGCAATCACATCTTCGGCGCCGGGCGCGGTCTTTATCCATTTTGGTAGGGAGAAGGGAAAGGGCAAGCTCAATGTAGTAATTTTGAGACCTCCATCCGCCAGAGTGGAGATGATGACCTTTCTGGCACATAGAATCCCTTCTCCCCAAATTGTCCTCATTCAGCTAACAACTTTCCGAATTAACCTTTTCGGACGACGCTTTGGGTAATTTTCGAGATGTCCATCTGCCAGAGTCTCGAAATTCGAGAAGAACTCGACTCTGGCAGACGGAGGACAAAATTGCCGTGTTAAGCCGGTCTCTTGCTAGCCAAGCCTTTTCCGGCGACCCGCTTTCTGCAGTCATCACGTCTAGTTGAAACAGGCCCCTACTGTGGGTTTCCTTAGGTTTGGTACGACCGTCGCCTTGGACTTACCTTGTTGTGTGGCCCTGACGTTATGCCTTAGTTGTCGGTACGAGGGTCAATGCTCTTTGAGGGTTTGGACTACAGATGCCTCTTTGCTTTCTAGATCAAATGGTAGCTCCGTCTTGGCGGGTACACCGCTTTCTGCTCTTTGTTCCGTCGATCAGGACCTCTTTCTCCAGTCCCCCAAGTAGAATTGTATTGTTTTTTGGCTGTGGTGGCGCATTCATTGATACTCGGGAAGCTGCATGCGACATGCCTATGTCCTAATTTATAAGACGTCCAGGTAACGATCAATCTTTGATCAACAAACTCCGGAAGGTAGCGTCAGATTAGGAAGAGCAACGTTCCAAGTTTCCATTTGTGCGTTTCTTGAACCCATTCGTTTCTGCAATCATGCTTCCAGATTTCCTGTTTAGTACGTACAAGCAATACAAGACCGACACAGAGAAGATCACCACATGGCTGGCAGAGACAGCCAAGAAATGTGGCTACGCAAGCCCTTTTTCTGATCCAAAAGCCCCGGGTGAAAGTGTAGCCGGTCAACATGGGAAACCTCTCAAACTCAAAGGCCGAGCACGCAAGCTCGCGCGCGAAGCTGCCGCCGCGGAAAAGAAGACCCCAGCGTCGTCTGCAGCTGATGGTAATGAAATAGCCAAGGAGACAAAATACACTATACCTGTTCGCGAGTTTGAAGTGATGGCAGAGCATATCGCCAAATCTCAGGATACGTCGTTGAAGATTCCGAGAGGTTTCATTAACCTAATGAAGCGGTGTATCAAAACGCGTCGAGGCACGTCGGACTGGTTTCAAGAAAATGTCCCGGTAACTGCTGACAAGGAATTGGATAGTACGGATCGGCATCTGCATTTTGCAAATGTGCTACAGAGGACGTTGCAAACTCTATTGCCGGTAGAGGAGCTTAGGAAGGGGGATAGCACGACTGACAAGCAGTCCACCGGCCTCTCCGGAGCTGAACCGGCGAAAGGTGATCTTGCAAACGCATTCAGCTTGCTCAAAGTTGATGAAGCAGAAGACGAAGACTTCGACCCCTTAACTGCGCGTGTGTCTGCTGAGTGCAGGGAGAAGAAAGCGCCTCAGAAAGTGCGCTATGTGGTTGACCCAGACGACGACGACGACGGAGAGGAGTGGTTTTTTGCACTCCACTGTTTCTTCTTTGATATGCATGAACTGCGTATCTTCCTTTCTGGCTTGTGGAGCATCTACAAGGCCGGCCAGATCGACCTTGCGACCGTCGCTGTGACGACAAACACAGCGTACGACTTGATGCGACGTGCTGAGGACGACTTTAACACAGAGATACGCGTTCCGAAAGACTACGCTGGAATGTTCCCGGACGGTGACGTGGTTGAGCTTTACTACGTCGACACCTGCTTAAGAGCGGGGTTGGAACCAAGGTCCCTCCAAGGGCGGAGTATCGTCGACTTTGAAAGGTGGCCATTCGTGCAAGAATCGTTCCAGTTGCCGTACAGGCTGCTGGTTTCATTCAGACGGGGCATCAGCGAGTTGGGCAGTGTGCCTTTGACAAGACCAGCATCGGTGGGGACGTATACACCCGGCGTGGACAGGTCAAAACTCAGCCCGCAAGAGCTAACTGAACAGGACAGTGGTCTACTGATGGACCTTCTGACCACGATTGGCCCCTATGTATACGTGGCTGATACGCCGAATGACGATGAGCTGATGAAAGGAATCGAGGGTATGCTTCCAAGGAACAAAGGCAAGATCCCGCTGTGGTTGGTGGTTGCGGCGCAGAGTTATCTGGACATCCACCACATCCTGATGAAGGACGCAGACACACCTCTAGAAGACCTGCAAGAGTTTGCGCGAGAGGCGCAGAGCACTTTGAAAGAGCATTTTGCGTTCCTCGAAGAACATTCTCTATCCACATTTCGGGCGAAGAAGAGCGAGAGCATTGTCAACGAAATTCTCGGCGAGATTGAAGGATGGGGGCTCAAGGACAAGCTCACACAGGTTATGAACAAAGAGATGGGCAGGGGAAATCAAAGGGCTAGTCGCTCGGGCAAGTCGCGGGTCTGGAAGCCGAACGAGCTTTTGAAGATGCACCCGCTGCTGGCCGGCATGATGAAGTATACTTTCCATCTCCAGCTGCAGTGGGAGGGAATACGCTTGCTCAACGAGACCGAAATCATGACCGCGGCACATCTCTACAACCTCTTCAAACAGTGTGGGTACTTGCCGGAAGACTGTGAGTGGGAGGACATGAACCTCTTGATGAAGATGCACGGGCCACAAGACATCTTCGTTGGTGATTTCCCCACCACGATTGAAGACTGCACGAAGCGGCTTGCCATGTTTCAGGGTGTGTCGCCGCAGACGTTTGCGAGGAATCGGAGGAAAGGAGGGCATCAAGTCATCTTTTCCAAGACTGGAGGCCGGACCCTCAAGCAGGCTTCACCTATAGCTAGCATATTGCGAAATCGCTTCTTGAACCGTGGTGACATCGACCTCTCTATTACGTCGGTCGAGGTCCTACTTGGTCGGAGATTGGATGAAAGGAAAAAGTCTTTGGACAATGTTAGAGAATTTTTACAGAGGCATTGGAAAAAGACCGACCAGGGTTTCGACCAAGTCAAATTGCCCGAGGAGTCTCAGAAAGACAATAACGGAACAGTCCAGAGTCTGCCTACCGACACTTCTAAGCACCCATCCAGCCCTGGATGTCTCGAAGATGTGGTCAAGCGATCAGAGCCTGAAGGGGAAAATAATGTCGTAGTCCTGTCGAAGGACACTAAATATCTCTCGGAGAAAGAAAAAGACGACCAAGAAAGCCTCTCCGGCCCAGACTACTCCTCCGTCCAGACCCGCTACCAAAAACACCACCACCTCTCCATCCAAGACTTCTTGACCGAACTCTCCTCCGGCCTCTCCACCGAGCAGCATCTAGACCTGGAATACGACTACTTCGCCCTCTTCCGCCGCGTCTGGCGCCTCCTCTCTGCCATCCAAACCGCCACTCTTCCCCTCCTACAGCACCACCTCGACTCGACTACGGTTGACATGCTGTCTAGCACCGAAGGCGTCCCCATGATCCCCGGCGTCATCATGTTGATGGCGTGTGATCCGCGCGAGGCGCCGAATATGCTAGCCCTCAAAAACTGGGGCGAGGCGGACGACGGGGCGTTGAAGGCCGCGGCGGACGTGATGAGGGGGTTTATTGACAGGGAGGGCGCTGTTGAAGCGGAAAGGTATGACAGGGCGTTGGAGAAGATGAACGCTGACGTCGAGATTGACGAGGAGACGAGGCGGGCCCTGGATGAGATTGAGAGCATTAGAGCCGTGACGGGTGCGGTGCGCGTAGACGGAGATGGAGACGCAGAGGATGGGTAGCAGGAGTTGGAGGACAAGTTGGACGAGTTGGACGAGTTGGACGAGCTGGAGGTAGCTGAGATGGTAAGTTATTTGCTGGCTTCGACGGTGGGGTGAGGAAACCTGTAAATAGAGAGGTATTCCGGGTGGTGTTTTGGCCCAGGTCGTGTAGACGTTTGCAGGTACTGTCTCCGTTGGGCGACTCTGCGACTTCGCACCGCCGCACGCCTACAGCACGGTTGGTAAACAAGTTCTTGTGAGGAGCACACTCTGGGATCTGGCAAAAAAGGGTAGGAGACGGGGATTTGTTACAGTAAACGAGGAGCTACTCAACACAGGTCGGAATGTTGAATGAAGGACAAAGAGGAAATTGGAAACGTAAGGTAGACAGCATCGGCGGTGTTTGGGGCCGGACCACATTGACATCAAGTGCAGAAAAGAGCTGATCATCAGGCCGTTGGAATTAAGAGAAAGCTTTGCTATATTAGCAATTGCCTGGATGTGTGATGCTGGGCGGTTTTATAAGTCAATGGGGTGGTATCTAGCTCTTTGGCATTCCCATTCCTTCCTTCCATAGTATTTGAGCTCATTCTGAGTATGCCTTGCACATAACATGCCGTCTTTTGTCAATCATCTTCTAATTCCTTACTAGTTCCCTCTTCTCCGGGGGAACGGCTCCAAACATCTGAAAGGGCATTAGCACTGGACTCAACGAGTGGTGGTATAGGAACATACAGTCTCGACGATGATACCGGTGATTTGATATGGGTCGGCATTCGATGCGGGTCTTCGATCCTCGAAGTAACCCATGCCCTTCCTTGCAACATCGCGAGGAATCCGAACGGAGGAGCCGCGGTTTGCGACGCCCCAGGTGAACTTGTCAATGCTAGCTGTCTCATGTCGGCCAGTCATGCGCTCATCGTTGCCTTCTCCATAGACCTTGATGTGCTCAGCATGGCGGGGCTCAAGTTTCTTCATAGCTTCTTCAATGTATTTGATGCCATTGGGTTGGCGCATCTCCTTGGTCGATACGTTGGTGTGCAGACCAGCACCATTCCAGTCGCCCGGAATTGGCTTTGGCTTGAAGGTGACTTTGGCGCCGAACTCTTCCGCAATGCGGTGAAGGAGCCAGCGAGAGATCCACATCTGATCTCCCACTTGGAAATTGTTAGTCGAAGGCTTTTCGGACCTCAGGGCAAACTTGACTTACAGTCAATTCCGACACAAGGACCAATCTGGTACTCCCACTGCGCTGGCATGACCTCAGCATTGGTGCCTGAGATATCTAGACCAGCGTACATGCAGGCTTTGTGGTGAGCTTCGACAATGTCACGGCAATAGACGCGCCCGGTGCCAACACCGCAGTAGTATGGGCCCTGAGGACCAGGGTAGCCATTCTTAGGCCAGCCATATGGCCAGCCATCGGCGGACAGGAGGGTGTATTCTTGTTCAAGACCAAACCAGATTTCGTGGTCGGCATTGGCTTCCATCAGCCGTGCGGCCTCATGGCGGTAGTTGAATTTGTTTGGTGCTCCATCAGGATCCCAAGTCTCGCACATGACTAAGACATTCTCTCCCAAGCGGATCGGATCAGGGTACATTGCAACGGGCCGGATGTAGACATCGGAGTTATCGCCGGGCGCTTGTGCGGTGGATGAGCCGTCGAAGTTCCATTCTGGAAGCTCGTCTACGCTCTTTGGGGCTTTGGCAAGGGTCTAGATGAAAGCGCGATAAATTAGCAACGGAATCTATTTCGGGAAAGGATGCTCAAAGGATGATTGTGATCTCGTAAAAGTTTCAAGGGATTTTCATGAGGGCCAGATCGTGGTCGCGTGGTGGCGCAGGCTTATCATAACGATGCGGTCATGACGATTTGTCGCCGGAAAGGGGCGCACGCCGGGGGGGGGGGGGGAAGGGCTGGTCTTGGCCTCTAGGACGGGCTCACCGCCGCGTGGGATCCGGCAAGCACCAACCGCCGAGACAATGTTCCGGAAGGCTGGAAGGCCGATCGTGTGGGGGCGAAAATCGTTGAGATGTTGGGCGCCAGCTTACCTTGGTCTTGTTGCGCAGTCCGTTGGTGCCATCGATCCAGATGTACTCTGCAAGACATTTGCCCTTCTGGTCGAGTTTCATGTATTTTGCGAGCTGTTGACAGTGTTGTCAGTTTGTGACGAGAGGTCTGTGGATATTTTTTGCACGATACTGACATTGGCAGCGTTCGAAATAATGGTTGATTCGCCGTCGCCCGCCTATCAAAGTCCGTCAGTAAGACCCTGCAGGTCTGTTTGAGACCGTGCTCACCATGATGGGTAGAACTAAGGGTAATTCGTGGAGATATGCGGTTTATGACAACTTGTAGGGCTGCTGCTTCTATCCAGAAGTAAACGGTTGAATGTAGATAGGTTGCGAGTGTTCACAAGAGAGTGAGTTTGACAAAAAGTGAGGTTCGGGGGGGGCCTATGTCTTGTTTATAGAAACTGTTGATAAGGCAGCTCCAAATCTTTTAGGTGGGACCCCTACCTAGCATTCGAGACCCGAGCGTTTTTGTCCGACGGAAACAACTCATGGACCCCCCTTCCAGCCACTCCAATCCCCTTCCTTTCGAGATAATTAGATCTCGCGCTATCGGTGATCCATTGCTTCTTCCTGGCTACGAGGTATTTTCCAGTGGTCGCATGAGTGTTCATATTTTTCGTGCAACAATGACCCTCCCCACCAAATAGAACATTATTTGACAGACTTTCTTCTGTTGCACCCAACAACTAACCCAACAACTAAGGCATCATCCCGACATCGGTCTCATGCCAATTTGGCGACGGTGTAATCAAAATCTATGGCAAGCCCAAGCCGAAGTTGTGTTGACGAGATATTTGCTTTTATTCGGGGGCCTGCGCCGCCCTTTGCCACAATTCCATGATTCCTTCTGCAACCCTCATTTTGGCATGGAGGGGAAAAACCCCAGGTCCCCATATCTTGCCAATGACATTTTACTCTGCTGGCAGGTGTGTCATACCCGGCCCAAGCTCCGCTTGTAGGCGCTGTGAAAGCTTTGGTCATTTTCCAACAAACTCGTGGTGCCTTGCATATGCGCTAGTCTTAGCATTTCTGATAAGGGTTTGCGCTGTGATTGGACTATCTAGCAGGAGAATACTCACAATCAATTTGCAAACGTCTGAGCTTCTGCTACCCGTTCTCTCTGTACTCTTGCTCGCGTGATCGTAAATATACCCATACCCCACACTCATGCCTTTACTGCGCTGGCCACCTTGTCTTTTGTTTCTCCAAGAATGCCTCTTGGGTTTTGGCACATTGGCCCGCTGTTCTCGAGATGTCCACTGGCTCAAGGCTCGAGTTCTGACCTACTCAACTTCATTCCCCTGAGAGCCATCAGGAGCACCTGTCCTTGACTTCTTCATGTAATCCCCAATGTCTGGTTCATCCTGGCACGTCTTATCCAGCGCTCTGCCTTTAGTGTATCTCGGAAATGCTTTCGCAACTCAGCTTGAAGGCTCTTACTAGAGTATGCTCCAACACCCAATCACGCCGGATACTGGCTTCAGTACCAGTCCGCTGACGCCCTTTCCGATGCCTGTTACCAACCAAACTGGCCCGTCCTACTGCATGTCTTGGTAGGGGAGCCCGCACTAAACCGGCCAAACCATCATAGAACCCAAGGAAGAGCTCACTCTTAGCAGCTCGCAGCCCTGAGCGAGCGCCAATAATCTTATGAGGTGGAGGGCGCACAGTTTGATCGCCGTATAATCGGGGAGCATTGCGAAATCCAAGAGCGAGAGCGTTCGATATATCTATTGGCATTGCAGCCAAGGCTTTTGGCGGTGTCCGACTGCCACAGACTTCACGAGGAGTGCGAGCTTGGACGGCGGCGGAGGTATCTCTTTCGTGCTCACTCGATAGACCAGGACTGCCGTTAGTTTATTTCATTGGTCCAGGATCCATTAGTACCTTCTTAGTGAAAGGGAAGTCTTTGCCAGTAACCTTGCAAGGTTCTGCCTTACTTAGCAAGTTAACGTTCTCGATATTCGCCTAGGGTCTCTCAGCTTCAGGCACTTCCAAACGCGATTGGGCAATTTGACCAGGCAGTGCCGTTGCGTCTCCGACTGTTTTCCGTTTCCTCTTCCGCCGCTGTCTTTCCCGAACTTTCATGTTCCTCCTGGTTTTCCTAAGTATACTGGATAACTCGAGGACCGGTTTTATGGAGCGCAGTGATGAGTTCGCCACCAGCACCTGCAATCGGCTCGCCAGGTCCCTGGAAGTCATGCCATTCGTAATGCTCTTTGAGTTGGAGATCGTGCCATCGCAAATGTTTTGACTCGACGAGGAGACCTGCAGCCAATGCAGATAGATTGATTTTGGTATGACCGTCCAGACAGTCACCCTATCCTCGAATATCGAGCATCCATTGAGTGCTCGCCCTCGAGAAGCAGGTGCGCATGATAGGAATTGACCATAGTTTCCGCACCATCCCCTTCAGCTGAAATACTCTCAGCAAGCTCTGCCGCCTTTTCTTTAGCCTCCGGTAACAAGCATTCTCTGATGCCTTCGGCAAACTTCTTCCCGTTTAGCTTTCTCAAGCCCAAAGATCTCTTTGCACCAGCGCCGGCTATAACAATCGTCGCGCTCTAGAATGGTTGAGATCGACATAGCTGGCTACGTCTTTCTCGACTTGGCATCCTCATTCAAACCACTAGGGCAATTGACCAAGTTTCTAGATACCAGACCGGAAAAGCTCCTCGTTTACATAGGCTTTGGCTTGATCGCCGACATTGAAAATCCAGCAGCTTTCACAAAAATGATATTTGACGCAGTCGAGAAAGCTGATGTGAGAGCGCTAATCAGTAAAGGTTGGGGAGGAATGGGCGACGGAATGGACATTCCAGATAGCGTCTGCATGCTTGATAATACTCCCCATGGCTGGCTATTCCCCCGAGTCGTGTTACGGGCCTTGCTTGGCTCGTTAGTCGGGGTGTGTGACTAAGGGGGTCTTCACACTATTCAGTCCTGGGTGCGAAGGAGTAGGGGGCACGTGACACGTAGTAGCAAGTAGTAACTAGATGTAGGGTGCACGATCTGTATTGGAGTTGACCATGGTGGACTCTTAGGGCCGCTCCATGAGTCCGCCTATGGCAGGCTCCCTGGGCCTAGTGGCTCGCCCTACGGGCCCCCCGAGCCCTGCCTCCTCCTGCTATGTAGGCTTTGATGGCTCACACTCCTGGCATTTCCCGGCCATGCGAGCCACCTAGGCTTGGTATGTTTGGCTTCTTCCACAAACATGCCAAGCTCCAGATTGTAACAAGTCGATGCTGTCATACACCACGGTGGTGCTGGAACGACGGCAATATGGCTCAAGTGTGGCAAGCCAACCATGATTGTACCGTTCTTCGGGGATCAAGGCCCCAATCCTCTAGCTTTGGCACCAAATTCGGTGATCGAAGATATGTGAAGGGCATTTTGAGTTTAGAAAGCTGGCCAGGTGCCCAAAGTCGACAAGGGCTCAAGGCCTGGCGTTTTGATTCGAAACTTGTTTACAAGATCTCCAAGCCCTTGCCAAGTCAGTAGTTCCACAAGAGGATAGCTCATGAAATTTGTGTAGTTCTCGCTAACGTTGAAAGCTCCGATATTGGCCAAAGCATGCGGAAACGACTGGGTTGGCGTGTAGGGAAAGTGAATACCAAATGCAGTGGTATCTGGTAATCGATACAATCAGCGACCTTCTTCCAAAGTACATTACATCGCCATCTCGACCCACAACACGCACGTCTGGAAGAGGCACATGATATTCACAGTAGAGAGGGTGAGAAGCATGGCTCCAAGGTTCAAATCCCAAAGCTTAATATTGTCATCATAGTCATTGGGAGCCGGGGTGACATTCAGCCATTTCTCAAGATTGGCAAGATTCTGAAGGAGAAGTATGGACACAGAGTCAGGATTGCGATTCACCCTGCCTTCAAAACATTTGTGGAGAATGACATTGGCCTTGAGTCCTTTCAGTAGGTGGGAATCCCATCAGCCGTCCTAATCTATGTCTGATCAGCGCTGTATTACACGCATAAAGAAAGTCTCGGAGAACCTGAGCTGGAACCCTCGTAGCTCGAAACATTGTCCCCGAGTCATTGCGACATCTTAACCATTTTGTTTTCTTTCCGAGTTTGATTTGTTTTCGATCTTATCCCTGGTTCGTGGCCCCCAGCGCTTTGGCAAGATATCCACTGTTTGCTGCCTCGTTGACAGAGATGTGTAGTCGTCCGTCTGCCTGAGACACCTTGCCTCTTGTCTGGAATTGATCATTACCACTGGAAAATCTTCCATGGGTGTCATTATGGGATACCCTTCTCGGTCGGCGTTTGATTTGTTTCAGTTCCCTTGCGCTGGAATGTATGGGTTCGTCTTCCGAAGAGGACGATAACGAGAAGGAGGATGAGGAATCGTCCGACCAATCGCTAGGATCCGCAGTAGTTGTTGGCTGTGCCAGCTGGCGTCCATTTATGGACTCCCTGTGTATGATGGGAGGTGCGTAGCACCGGCCTAAGGGCCTTGAGATCTCTGGTTGGTACTTTGACGCAGCCAGGCCCGGCCTATGTTATTCAGTGCTCTTTGTACTTCTCTGCTGTGATTGTTTCGATGACCCATCCTGAGGCTTATACAGCGTCGAGTCAGAATCAACAGGCGCCTTTTGTCTGACCCTTTTAGGTTCGGGATATGGGAACTCGGTTGCTGGAGGGGAGAGATTGGGGCTTGTTTGTCTCTCCATACATTGCAAATTGACTAAGTCACAGTGTCAGACTGTGGGGACAAGAGACGCGTCTAGAACTAGGTTGTTCGAATGTGAAGGCGGGGGTGGGAAATCTCGGATTTCGCTGTTGCTGGTTTTGTTGACGAAGAGGCTATGCGTGCAACATAAGATCATTAACTGCGCATGAACGATGACCTGTGGAAGGCCGCCATGGCTATCGTTAGATCCTTTCCTCAAGCGCCTACCTGTTGTGAATCAATGTTTCTGACCAGCAGGCCATTCCGTAGCCCCAAAGGTGACATGAGCTTCATCATGAACCACCAAATGGCATTGAACCCCGATGTCGACCCCAGCACTGCCCCAGATTTTTGTGCCTTGATGACGTAGAGTCGCTACGGTAGGTACCGCCAAGTTCACCTCGCCCCCTAGCAGCCAAACTAATAAGCTTTGTTTCGCAGCTTTGAGATTAGCCAAAGATTATTCGGGCAAGCTAAAGAACTTCGATTTGGCGGAGTGTCATTACCATCGGCACGCCCTTTCTAGCAAAATGAAGGATGATGGTATTCTTTAAATGGAATACCTTTATTGCAGACCGAGTATGCCTGCTAAATTTATTGTCTAGGGCATTTGGACGTCAGAACAGTGTAAATTCGCCTTTGTTGTTAGCAAATTTAGGTGGCGTTGTTGTAGCCTTATATCTCTGCAATTCATGGCATGGGTGTAGATAGCTCTCTCATGCCACAACTCTGTATATCTCTTTCTTGCTAGTCTTCCTTGTAGATCAGCCAACCGCTGTCCTCACCATACCATGCTCTTGCAAGCTTTCCTCCGCTTTCTGTTGGTTGACTGAAAGCGAGTTCGTCTTTATCGATCTCCATACCATAAATGAATTGGTTTAACACGCAGTCCAGCAAATTGTTTGCAATGCCTTTCCGCCTGAACGACTTCGAAGTCCAAATCCTTGACACGCCCACAACAGCTGGCACTGTCTCTTCCTCAATTGACACAGATGAGCTCTTGTGATCGCTCGGTAACTCGCCCCCGCCTACTTCCTCCTTTTTATTGTCTTTGACTCGGTGAGCCCTTGTGATTCTCTCTGCCAGACAAACTCCAACACATTTCCCATTTTTGACATGCAAGAAGATCTTGTACCTGTCGCTCTTATTATCATTTCGCTTCTCAGCGTCTGACTGCTTCACAACTCCTTGTGCATTGCCGCCGGCGGCTTCAGCCAGTGACCTCTGGCTCCACAAGACGTCATCTTCAATGTCTGCCGCCGAGAGTTCTTTGTTGACAACGCCGAGGACTTTCTGAACGACCTTCCTCGCTGGTGGTGATATTTTCCGATCCACCACGACCACCGATCCTTCGATATGTGCCACCTCGTACACCCATTTCATCGCCGACTTCATGAATGTCCTGCCGAGCTCGACGCCATCACTGTTCATATTGTGATACATCCGATGTAGCGTAGCGTCCTCCTCATTTGATGGAACAAACTCCATCCCGCATTCGCCGCACGTCTTCCGTGCGTCGCCCCCAAGATCGAGTTGCATCTGGACGAATGTTTGCTGCTTCTTCGGCGGTACAGACGCGCGTGAACTTGAATTGATGACCTCCATTAGTGGCTCAGACTCTTCTCTTGTTGACTCGCGCTTCCGCTTGAGGAAGCTGAAGGTTGGTTTACGCGCCTTCACGACCGGCGGCGACAGTCGCGGTGGAGGTGATGATGGCGGTGTGACCGTGTCATCATCATAAGACTCACCGGAGAAGACAGTGGAGTTCTTCCGTGATGGACTTGAGGAGACGGTGGCGGAAGACTCGCGGATTGCGCGTTCGAGATTGTTGTCCTCGTTCTCATCCGTGACTTTCGGTTTCTCGACACATGGCCGTTTGGCGACTGGAAAATCTTCTCCGTCCCATGCGCGTCGGACGTTCCTGGCGTACGTTCTCATCATCAAACCCCTGAAGGCACTCGTTAGCAATGGAAGCCTTGGGATCGCATGTCTCGGGGCGCGTACCCTTTGAAGCTGTTGGTAACGGTATATGGTGCAGGCGGCATTGCTTGTCCAACAGACGCGACTGCGTCCAAATCGATGCGGATGCTTATCCAAAAAGTTGCAAAGCACGCTTGGCTAAGGAGATGCCGTCGACGGATGTTGATGGCTTCTGAAAGTAACGCGTGTTTAGGTTTCTTGGTGCTGCAAGGTGGAGGGGTTTTCGGGGCAGCACTAGCAGCCCAAGAAGCAAAGCCCTGGCCTTGGGGGGATGGATCGCCGAAAATAATGGCGCCTGGCAAGGCCCGCAGCAGCCGTTGCGAGCCGCCAGTACCAATGTAGCTGGCAGCACGATCTCGAAATCGCTTATTAGCTAGTAGATGCGATTGCGATGTGAACTGGAAGCAAGTCGTATTGAAATGGTTGTAATGCAGATGGAAAGAAGTTGAGGATGGGATGAAGTGTGCGATGAGTGTTCAATTAGAGCCCGCCTTGGGAGCTCCAAAGCTGCAGCTCCACAGAACCCCCAGAACCCTTTCAGCAGTTGGCCAGTCGTGAGCGATTTCGATGCCCAGCCAAGCAAGAACAAGGGGGCGATGCGGGCGATCAAACCGCTGACTGAGGCATTATAGCCAATCAGCACGGTTCGAAGCAGCAATCAGCGATCGATTCACTCCGATAGCATCACATGTAGGAGCTGGGGGGATGCTGGATGCGCAGCAGTGCTCTTATGTGTGCACCGATGCTCAAAAAACACCCCAAGTAGGCTGGCTAGGCAGACGGATTCTGGTGGAATGATCAGGAAGCACTGCGGCTGGGAGGCGGTGATTTGGCACCCTCCAGCCAATGTGCGACCTCAGCTGCGCCTGACCCAAGCCCAATGCCCCAAGGCGTCCAGCCAACCAACATTGGTGCCTTGTCTTTTGTGACACGCCAACCGGTGCCTCAACAAAAAAAGACACCTCACCGGTCCACATTTTACTTCTTCTACCAAACAGAAGCAGGCCCAATATCACACTGAGAAATGTCGACGGATGTGTCACGTCACATGCATCAGAAGCAAAACTACGGTCAGGTACATATCTCCATGTATTCGTACAATTGGTTCATGTTTGCTGGTCCAGTTCAAATCACATACATGTATCTCGGGTTCTCATCTCCCATTTCAGCAATCTCCTCCTCAGTCTTTCCAGCCATTTTCCAGTCTTCCTTACCCGCTCTCCTCTCGCGGTTTCTTCTCACAAAATACAATGACATGGACGCGTAGATCACAGCCGACATTCCAACAAGTGCTAGGGTTACAGCATGGCCCTTCACATATCTCGGACCCTCGCTCTCCGGGTATAACTGAGAAACGGGGTCAGCTCAGCCACCGGGCTTTGAGTGGGTATGGTGAACTTACATAAGGCGCCATGACGCCAGCCTAATCATCCACTATGATCAGTAATTTTGACTCAAACCGTGAGATTACGTTAGGGTAGGAAATAGAATCGTGGAAGCTGTCCTTGTGAAACGTGACTCAAAAATTCCAAAACAGCCTCGCTAATGACAAACTTTTAAAAGAGACTTACTGCATTACCAATCGTCAACTGCATCCCGCTAGCGGTTGTTCGCTTGCCGTATCGAGGCTGATCTAAGAGGTTCACGAGTCAGTCGAGGCTCCCACCCAGCGACGCCTGGAAAAGACATTGACAAAACTTACTTGATGGCAACCAAGACAGCGGAATCCCAACGATGGCGTAAAGGCCTGCTGCAATCACAAAGCAACCAAAGTAATGCACGCCCGAGCTTGAATCCGAGATCATGATTCCATACCCGACAACACAAATGATGCCGAAAATTGTCGCATACAGTCCGCGTCGCTGCTGGTGGTCTGACAGCCGTGCCACAAACAGATAAGTGATTGCACCGATCGCATAGCACGGCACCGTCAGCGCCTGCGATTGCGCCGTAGTCCACTTACCCAATCCCTTGATAATGGTCGGCAGGAAAGTACTGTATCCGTATAGGACGGCGTCTGCGCCAAATTGTCCTACACAAATAACCCAGACCTTCCAATCCTTAAACGCCAGCATCATGTCCTCTTTGTGAAAATGATCCCCACTCTTTGAATACCCAATCTGCCTCTCCTTCCTCACAACCATCAACGCCTTCTCCTCTCTTGTCAAATAATACGCACTTTCGGGCTCGTCGGCCAACCACCACCACGTCGCAATGCCCAGCACAAACGTCGGCAGGCCCTCAATGATCATAATCCACCTCCAACCCCTCAGCCCGTCTGTGTGATCCAAAAACCCGATCCCATAGGCGAGGAGGCCGCCTAGGCCGCCGGCTAGCGCGGCGGAGACGAAGAGGTAGCCGACGCGGAGGGCGATTTCGCGCTTCGTGTAGAAGAGGGTAAGGTAGATGGTGAGGCCAGGGAAGAGACCACCTTCCACTGCGCCGAGGAGAAGGCGGCACGCAATGAGGGAGCCGTAGCTGTGGCAGAGACCGGTGAGGGTGGCAATGATGCCCCAGGCAATGGTGATGAACGCGATCCAGCGGGAGGGGCGGAGCTTTTTGATGACGAGGTTGGAGGGGAGTCTGGGTGGGGATGGGTTTGTCAGAATGGGTTGTGATTTGGCCTGTAGGGGATAAGGACGGCGGTTGATGTGCATGCCGGAGGGAATTGGAAATGGTGGGTAGGAATGTGCTCTAGTATACACTTACTCTGAGAGGATGTACGTGACGAAGAGCAAGCTCACTGCCGTCTGATACTTGTTGCCCGTCAAGTCTAGGTCTTTTTCCATGCCGTAGAGACGGGCATTGCCGATGTTGACTCGGTCTAGGAAGCTCTGGAGACACAGAATGACGGATAAGCCACTAAGCTTGCAAAGCGGTATCATGCGCGAGAAACGCATGACACATCTCATGCAATGGACTCGTTTCCTCTCAAAAAGGTGTTGGTGCTTACAAAAAGATATAGTAGCATAACCGGCGGGATGATGAAGAGGTCGAGTTTGCGGACCAGCTTCTTCTCCGCAACATGGTCAATCTCAAGCGTCTCTGGGTCATATCTCTTCTCGGCGATCTCGGCTGGCAAGATATCGTGTGCACGAAGATGTTTGGCGGCGGCCTCGTGTGCGCCGTTTGTCACGACCGCCGGTTTGTTGTCCATTGTGGCAGGTTTCGGAAGATAATCCAATTCAGAAACTGAAGTAAAGTCACGAAAGAAAACGACAAATTGTTCAGACAAAAATGGAAAATAAGCACCCCTATCATGAGAAAGTTTGTCCCACTGTGTCGGCAACTTCCCGGGGCAGGATCGTCCATGATCGCCATGATGCAACGGCCATGTTACGCTCCACAGTGGGTATCATTTGACTTTCTGAGAGGCGCCTCTCCGGCGCCTTGATAGGCAACCCCCCTGCAAATGGGCAGAAGAGTGAGGAAACTGGGACGGACTATACCAGTGACATTAACGTGTGAGATTTTGCTCACCGTGGTTGTAGTGCCTGATGGGATTAGGAATGACGTCAGTGGAATCCCGGAGTATTTCGGCCCGTTTGACGGGCTGGCTAGAATTAAGAGCTGGAAACGTCGAACATAGAGCGCATTTCAAGCTGCGTTGGAAACGAAATAATGTCTACATATCCCACCGAACTCTATTTCTGCAGCGTGGTAGCCAACATAAGTATTCGACAAATGGCATGTCGTAGTTTGCAAACCAACACATGTTATGTCGTCGCCTGCACACCAACACCTGCCTTCCTCCTCCCCTCCACAAAATCTACCGGCGGCGTATAGTGGTTCTTTCCATGTAGGAAATAAATTGTCAGGGAGATCACAATCACACCAGCCCATACAGCTGGTGCCCAGTTTGCTGTACTCAGATCAACCGGCACAGAGACCGGAAAACAGCAGAAAACCAAGACAAAAGCGGCATAGAAGAAGGCGAACATATTGACAGGCAGGCCCAGCCTGCCAAGGCTCCAACGCGCTGGGGGCAGTTCCTGGCCTTTCAACCGGCGGAGCAGTACGCATCCGATCGAGATCATGTAAGTAGACAAGAGACCCAAGAGGGAGAGCGAGATAATGATGTTGAAGGCAAGGGTCGAGCCAAGGTTGATGAGGCAGAGTACACCGGTGAGGACGGAGGTTAGGTAGACCGAGTTGAAAGGAATATTGAACTTCCAGTTCATCTAAGAGGAATTTCGAGATTAACATGCCAATACGGAACCATTGAGAGAACATTGAGCTTACATGTGAGATCCACTTCGAAAAAGGGAAGCCTTTATCCCTTGCGAATGCCCATACCTCTCGGGAACAGGTGGCTAGTGCCGTGATGTTCCCAGAGAAGATCAACAGGAAGAGAATGACGTTGAGAAGTAACGATACACCGGTCTTGCCGGTGTTGTCGAAAAGCTGAAGATATGGTGCGGGGGTGCTGAGCGCACTGTCCAGCGATCCGATGCAGAACAGCATGGTGATCAACATGGCGATTCCAAGAATGACATTGAGGACGTAGCTGTTGATTTTAGTCAGCCTTTCATCAATTTCAATTTTTGGAAAAATGGGATCTGACCTCCACCACATACACCTTGGTACAACAAGCCCGGCATCTTCAACTTCTTCGGCTACAGATACAATCAGTGAATTCTTCGACACGGTGCTGATTGCGGGGGACTTACATATATGAACCACGCTGTCAGAGCCTGAGCACATTCCGTGAGCTACGGCCACAACCAGAGTTGGAAAAGATGTCAATGAGCTTACCGAGGTTACAAAACATTACCGTGACTTGGCTGACAAGACAAGCCGTTCCAGTATTACTCCACCCTCCGTTGTTGACGACCTCTAGGAACACGGCGTGCGCCGAGTTCTTTTGGCAAAGGACCAGGATTGGTATCATGACGACGAGGAACCCTGCGAGATGTCCGAAAAGGGAAATGGTTTCGAGCATTGGCAAGACCTTTGCACCCCAGGTATTGAAGAATATAGTGACGACCAGAAAGGCAAGCATGATCAGCGTGTACTGCCAATTTGGGAAGCCGAAGCTGGCATTGGTCACCTCGATCATAGCTTGAACCTGCGTTGCGACGACAAAGGTGCTCGAAGCCACACTTGCGAGCCAGCCCAGAGTTGACATCCAACCTATTGTATGTGAATTCGAAGCACTCAACCAGACAAACGATGCACGAACCAGATGCGTAGCTGAGGAATTTCTGATACTCAGGAGGAGCGAATTCGCTCACCCAATGGTACTGCCCTCCACTAGTTGGTGCCCTGGAGAAGTATGTGTAAGAAGGGAGTCGCATGATTGGATGGAAAACAAGGGTCGCTGGGCCCCCGGAGGCAAGGAATGCGCAGAGATCTCAGTTTGGGGTATGGGGTTTCCTTGTATGACTGAAATCAGACACTCACATCGATTCCATTTCCGCCAGTGAAGCTACAATGGTTGCATAGCAGATGACGGTTCCAATGAAGGTCCAGAAGAGACCTCCGAATCCGCCATTGATCAATCCCGCACCTAGTGACCTGATTATTGACCAAGTGTCAGTGAAGGGGGCTTTGCCGGATCGGATGGTGGGCATACACGAGGACGTATTCCCAAGTGGCCATGTATATAGACACAAAACCCAACGTAGATAAAAAGCTGAAATTGCGCTACAGCAGTCTTAGTCACTTTTCAGGCGGCATATTGCCGAGATGCAAAGTACCTTGAACTCCTGCTTCTTGCCCAGACGCTGCATGTCTCGGACATCATCTGGTGTGTCTCCCCAGACATCATCATAGGCATACGAAGAACCAATTTCCTCGGTATCCAATTCCTTGGAGCCCTGGTGTGGGGCTTTGGGCTCAATGCCTTCCTGGCGCGCACGCCGGTGAAGAGAAATGTTTTCAGCCATAGCGATAAAGGAGCTTCAGGCCCTTGGTGTGATGGCGACCCTATACCGAAAAGTATATCCTGAGAGACGAAGAACCACGTGGAAGTGGAAAAACAAAAAGGAAAACCAGCAACTCGCTTATCGCTTAAGTTTGTCTTTCCTAACAGAGCGGCCTGCAGGCCCCACCCTGGATGCGGTGATCCCAGTGCATCCCCGGGCATCTAACCCACAACTGAAAATTACCCCATGTCGCTCTTCCCCGATTGGAGTTATTCGCGTCGTCCTTCCCAGGCCATGGTTAGTGTCGAAACTCTATCATGATCGTGGGGGTCGTGGGCCGTGGCTGCTAAAATGCGGATGGACGGAAAGAACACCTTGGAACTTTTTCTGGACCTCAATTCCCGAAGCTTCAGAGCCCCTGGAGCTAACCCTTTTGGCTTGCTGTGGCGTGTGAATTTCAGTTCATGCTGGTCGACGGATCGCAGGATATTTGGGAGAGTTATGGCATAGTTCTCACCGGTGCCCATGTTGAGCCACGCCTATTTTCTTCTCATTCAATGCCTAAATTATCAATTTGGGAACTTGGTATGTAGCGCCCAACACGCAACAGCACCCTCGTGCAGCTTTCAAAGCTCTTACATGCCGACCGAGCCTCCGCTACAAGAAGTAGCATCCTCAGCAGCAGCCAGTAAAGGCTCCGAGCTGGGGCGCTGCAGACAAATGGTCAAATAAGCTAATATGAGTTGGGCGCGCCCTCCGCCCCTGCATCTGTGGCCGCGCGGGCCATCAGAAGAGGGAGACCTTGCGGTCGCGTCGAGGGTTTGTTCAATATATCGCGAAGAATACTGAGCTTATATCAAGGTATTGATCTCGCCTTGTGCTCCACCTTGCATCGCGAAGACATTTGTATTCACCAGTGGTCATAGAACAGCTACCAAGCAAGAGTAGCAAAAACCAGGTTTTTGATCTGGAATGTGATTGTTCGGTGGGCAGAACCCTCGGGAATGACCTCTAAACATCTGGGGTATCTCTTGCGTGCTTCAAATCTGAAAAGGAAAATCCGGCTGGCAGACACGCTGATCACGTGAACAGTTCCCTACGGATCCTGCCACTGCGCGTGGCTCCCGGTGTCGCCCCGGCTCGAGCAAGCCGGCCGTTGTTCTTGGGTGTTGGGGTCCCCATGTCAACCATATCCCCATCGTCGTCAAGCTCAAATTCCACGCTCTTGCCAGGTCGGCCTGTCGCCTTACTGTTCCCATTACTCATGCTGTCTAAAATTCTATCCATGCCGTCTATGTCTAGGTCGCCCTGGCTCAGAAGGAGCTGGTCGGTGTCTGCATTGGCGGACACAAGACCAGTCCCTTGAGATACTGGAGTTGAGATCAGTGGCTCTGAGATTGGCGAGACCAGCATGATAAGTCGGTTGTCAGTGGAGATTAGGACATCCGTCGATCTCCCGCTCCTTGGTCCAAAAGGAGCGCTTAGAGATGTGTTTGAAGGTTGAGGTAGTGCAGCAATCGACCTCTGCTGTTCGCCGCCCAATTGCAGTGCTGTGAATGGGGAAGGTCGCAGGATCCCGGAGCTGTCCAACGAGCCTTTGCCATTTGACTCCGCGCGCCATAACGATAGAAGGGAGGGGATAGATAGATTGGTGTTTCCGAGGCTCAACAGAATCGATTCATTCATAGGCGTCGCTGTTGACGACGGGTTCGCCGTCCAATTCTCTGTTACGCTAATACAGCCCTGAGTGAACCTGCTTGGCGTTGCTGCTGAGAGGGTCCCGGAAGCACTGCCATGGAAGAGCCCATCTGACCGTACTTTTCTTGTGTGGGGAGTCATTGGCGCTAGTCTCCCCGACTTTACGTCTTTCGCTTCGGCTTGCTGCAGTCTTGGAGCTTCGTCTGCCAGAGAAGTTACGAAGCCCTTGAAGGAAAATCTTGTCCACGCTCCCCCTTGAATCCCGCAGACATTGTCTTGACCTCTGAACAGGTTCTGATTAAGAGTACTTGGTGGCCCCGCCCCCTCAATGTCCCAGACGCCCCACTCTCCATCTTCGAGAAGGACAAGAACAGCACGCCCGCCGAGCACCCACGCGGCATCTAGAATGCGTTTCCTTCGTGCTGGCGGAACTGACTCGGATGACTCTACGAAGCCTGTATACAAAGTGAGGAGCAATTTTCCTGGTCGGGTCGCAGAGACAGGAAGCGATCGTGAGCTAGAAGTTGTTGAGTCCATCGTCGCAGCTGAGCCCCTGCGCCCCCTGGAGTATGCAGAGCTGGAATCGGGTAGAGCCTGGAAGACCTTGACGCATCCACTATCTGGAAAGGTGATGAGGATATTCGAGTGCCTCTCGGCAGGATATGGTGAAGGATTAAAATAGATCCTGGAAGCGCTCAATGGCGAACGGAAGTGCTGTCGTTGGAGCAGACTATGGCTCTCTGGTAGCGTTGCGAGTGCGTGGTCGGACGTCAATGGTAGTTGATGTACTAGGAGAAGTCCCCCAGCCGTAGGTGATGTTGATGCTATCAAGACGCACCATACCTGACCGCTCTTGGAGTCAGCGGCAGTGGCAGCCATATTCCCCGACCGACTGCGACTCCTTGAGCGAGGCTTGCTTTTGTCTACCTCATCGTCTGAATCGACTGGAGGATTGGTATGGGTGATTGTGATGCTGGACAGCAAATCTTGGTGGGATGTCGGCCCAACCTTCGTAATATGAACCCCCCACGAGGCAGGGTCTTTCAAATCTGGAGCTGGCGGTGTCAATGGCAAGGAAACAAGGCGGACTGAGCAGTCATCGCAGGCCACCGCCACTACAACGTGGGTGGAGTAGATGGGAGGATACGCCCCAGGTGGAGCTTGAGAAGCGTGCGAGGGAATCTGAGGAATCGCAAGGTGTCGAGCTCCCGTTCCGAGAGATATATCAATGCTCCTCAATATCTTAAGGTAAGGTTGTGAAGGCGTGATCTCTTCGTCTTCATCCTCGAATTCGGCTGATTTTGGAACCAACTTGGCAGGCGCAGGTTCATCGTCATCTAGATCAATGACCATGGATTCTTGAGAGGCGGTGCCATTGTGATTGCCTTTCTCCTTCGAGGGTGTAGATTGCTTGAATGGCTTCCCTCCGCGCCACAGAATCCGCAGCCCTTCCCCATGACCGTATATGATTATCGTAGACCCATTGGAAGCTTGACAAGGGTAGACCTTGCTTGAGAAAATGTGGTGAGGGACGTTGTAGCTGTGGGATAGAGGTCAGTGTCATGTCTTTTACGAAAATGTGTAAAGCATAGAGACGGACCTTAACTGCAGGGTATCCTGCCTGCGCAAGACGAACGGCTTCATCGTGGGGTGGCGCCTCCTGAATTAGACTACCCCCCGAGCGCTCCTCATGTAAACCGTTATTGCACCGTACACTGCGTACGAACGTGAGGGAATAGGTTTGGAGGCCGTGGTGGTTTCTTCATGAACTTTGCAGCAAGTCACTGCGGAGCGACAAATAATTTGACCTCGCGCTTCCGTCGCGTCACAAATTGATTTACGGTGCCCTTTCTCGCGCCCAAACCCTTGACCAGCCGATCCAGCCTCCGCGGAATGGGTGTTCTAAAGCCACAGGGAGCATCAGATCTTCTGGCTCCGCCATTAAAGACGTAAGAGGTTTGTGGGTCTAATAATGGCTCGAGTTCAGTCTCTTGGTCTCCACGAGCCGTCGGCATTGCCCTACCTCATTGCAGAGTCGATTCTTCCAGCCGAACCATCTAGCGACCTTTATAGCTGGCACACTTACGGAGTTCTTGATGACGAGGGTCGCGAAATCGTGGAAGAAGAGGTCCTTACCACTCGACAATGCGTTGTCTGGTCACGAAGCAGAGTCGTCAGAAGGGTTTACAACCTTGACAATGAAGGTGAAGCAATCCTGCAGGCCTTCGTCACGTCTTTTCCTACTACCAGGCAAGCTTCAGTGTCTGGCCAGGAGACTCGACTTGTCATCAATGCCAGTTTACCAACGATACCTCGGCGTCTACCTGAAAACTCCAGGACCGCCGCACAACTTCCTAGAACGTTGAAGGAACGGCCAGACAAACAGGGCCGTGGATCTCACATTGCTTCCGAGCTGACGGAGGAGGCTAGCCAGCGGGCGCTTGTTGTCATCCTCCGGAGCAAAGCCCACATATACTATTTGTCTGGTGACAGTCACATAATACCACTTCCCTTTGAGGTAGGCTCGGCATGGCCGACAGCTCGGGGGTTCCTCCTGCAACGTAGATTGTCTACCATTGACAATGAAATATCTCGTTTTGACAAGCCGTCTGAGCCTCCGACTGCTTCTAGATCGTATCACGCCAGCCGGCTGTTACATCTTCCCAAGTCTGACATCAATGAAGTACCCAGGCCCTCTTTGACTGTAACAGCACCATCAGCGCACGTATGGCAGATGCCCGCCACTCCAGATGAAGACATGCCTCGCACATTCTCTTTCACACAACCTCAATCAGAGCTCGGGCTAGTCACGGTCAATGACCCGAGGCAGACCTCTACGTTCAATTCTTCCAGTACCGGCTTACATGTCTTGGGTGATGAGGAAGAGATCCTCTATGTGTCACAAAGGGACGAATGCAAAGTTTGCGGGTTGAAGGCATCCACACCTTTACACTTAGCTGTGACATCAAACGACAAAGCAGACACCTACACTGTTTGGGAGATCAGGTTCAACACGACACACGACTTGGGGCCGCCGCATAAACGAAGGAAGCTTGATACGAGTGGACATGAGCCACGGCGACGAAGCTCAAATGTGCTTGGAAGAGCGACTGGGACAGCTACGCCCACGGGTCGAGGACACGATCATCTGAGGGCAAGCTTCGGACTCATTGCACAGTCTAAGGCAGAAAACGTACACTTGCCTGGGCAGGACGAACAGGCATCGTCACAGATGGATCAACTAGTAGCACAATTGGGATCCGATTTTGGCGATGTGGGAGTCCAAACAAGGGCCGCTCGGCGGGTGAGCTCAATGCTGGCTCGGACAGATCTCTCCATGGGCCCAGACCGGAATACGTTCAACGATCTGGCTTACGGACAGCCTGCCAGAAAAAGCCTTGGTAAAACTACTCGACGTGGCGAATCAATGGGAGGTTTCAGCGACCGGCAAAGTTTTGGAGCTCGAAGAGCGAGTTCCTTACCTGGCAACAGTTCGATGTTGAGTACAGGAACGTCCTTCTTGGATGCACCTTTGGACAGTTTTCTCGAGAACTTCAACGCGCATGGTGATATTGAAGGATTCGGCAGTATGGGACTAGACGATACTATTAGCGAATTGCCGCGCGAAGTGACATTCACAAAGATCAAGAGCGTGTCACGAGCGACCAGGGCCTCAATATCACGGAGCCGGGAATCTGCTCCTCGAGTCTTCACAGTCTTGACTCCTAAGCACTCTGCTCCTGAGTCTGAAGAAATGGGTATTTCAGTGTGTTTGATGGACAGGAAGGACGAGGAGTTGATGATCATCAACCTGATTGTTCAAAGACACTCCGCAAAGGGTGCGCAGTCACGGTCCAACTCTGCTTACGGCTTGATGGGTGTACGTGCGTACGACCTACGGAAAGGTTCAAATATCATTGACGCCTGCAAACTTGGCAATGGAACGCAGAATCGGATTTTGACACTGAGGCACATTCGTGATGGACAAAGCACCTTGCAGCTGGAGGCGCCAAGGAGTATTGCTTTCACATTGGAGTTGCCGTCCCAGCTGTCGGTCTATGATCCATTCAACCTGTCATTACTGAGCTCTCCAGAAAAGCGACGGGAAACTGGCCTCAGAAGAGTCATGAAACAATCCTCCCAAAACTTCATACAGTTCAATGGCACGGCAACGCGAGGCCAAGTGAGTCTGCTAGACAAGGACCATATCGCTCACAAGATTCAAATTCAACTTGACCCAACCACGGCCCAAGTCAAAACCATACTTGCAATCTGCACCTTTGTGCTTAGTAGCGAGAATGGTCATGGTATGCTGATTTACTGGTGGGAGGTGCTGAGATGGCTGAAAAGCACGGCTCACGGCGGCGTAGATGAGTGGACGGCCGCTGTTATTGTCTTGTTCAGTATGGCTGTTCCTTTCATTGATGGTAAACACAATCAAAGTCCTTTAGCCCAGCGGCGGAAGAAGACAGCACTACTCAGATCCAGCAGTGGTACGGCAATAGATATGACAAGTTGGGAAACAATGATAGAACATGAAGTGGGTGCCAGTGATGGCAGACTGGCCCTTTTAACAAATCCGGGATGGGATTGGATATTGGATGAGCAGCCTACCACAATAAAGGAGGCTGTGCCCGGATCGCCTTTGCGCTCCAAGCCTTCCGCGTCCTCCAGCAACAACATGATTGGAAAGAAGAACACTTTCCTCGTTCGATGCGCAACCCTAGCCCGTGAGTTCTTACAAACACCTGCGGGTGAGGGTGCTATCGGACCTGAAGGATACCTGCCAGTAGCTGTCAACAAGGGTCCAGATCAGCGACGAGCCGCACTAGCAAAAATTCTGCTCGGGTTGCATCTGCTTTGGGAGGAACAAAAGCTCGATGTCCGGAAGAGCCACCGCCCAGCCGCGGAGAGTGGACATCTTCCTCCGATCCTTGCCCAATTGGGTACCTGGATGGGATGGAGCAAGTGGAGCTACAAAGACGGTAGCTATTACGGAGTCGAGCTTGGGGATGCCAATCTGTGGCTATTTGAAGAGAGCAAAATCTCTACGCTAGACGTTCCAGCTCAGCCTTTCGAGCCTCCATCGATCTTCGCTTATGCAGAAGGCTGCTTTGAGCAGTCGAGCAAAGCGCCTTTCTTGAGCCTTTTTGACGTTCTCGGCAAGCCTGGTCAAATAGACCGTTCTAGCACAGTCTGGCAAGAAGCGCAGAAACTTACTCCAAGGACATCCGCGCTCTGTAACTGTCTGTCTCGAATGCACAAAACGCACACTATGGTGGCAAAGGTCGAGCTCATGCTTAAATGCGGACTGACAGCTGAAATGCTTGAGACACTTCCCAATGGCATAGCTGCTCCACTACATGAAGCCATTGTCTGCTGTCAGGCTGCTCCGCCGTCCTCGTGGACCGGCCCACTTCTCGAATTGGTTGATCGTACTGACCTGAGACCCGCAATTGAGCTATCAGGGCACCAATCGAGCAGTGCGAAGACACATACAGCTCCAATACACGAAGCACAAAAGGACTATCATGGAATTGGTAACATTGCTTCTGAGACCGAACCTTTTCACACATGGGACGCCTCCTCGGAGGCAGATCGCCAATGCATCACCAGGCTAATCTTTGGTGACGATCGTCGCTACCAGGAAGCTTCCAAACTTGTCAATCAACTTCGGCCGCCGATTGCAGAGATCAACCCAGAGCCAGAGTGGACAGAAGCTGATTTACTTGAGGCTCAAAAAGATTTGGTCTACCACGTGACGCGACGAACTCTTGCAGTCTCATCAGGTCGTGGGATGATGAACTATAGCGCTCGCGTACCTTTGCTTACGGAGAAGGTTGTTGTTCCGGCCTTCACTTTGCAATGCCTTATGAGACCCAAGAGTGGAGCTACGATGTCTTTCAGTGCCGTGACTTTAAGTGCAGAAAAGGCCGCGTTCACAGAAGACAAGGTTTGCTGGGCCTTCTTCCACAATGGCGTTTCTAGTGGCTTGATGATTTCGAGAAAGGCAAAAGGCATTGACACGTCGTGGATCTTGTACAACAAGCCCTTAGAGCTCACCAACAGACACGCTGGTTTCCTGTTTGCCTTGGGACTCAATGGTCATCTTAAGTCACTGGCCAAATGGGTTGCCTTCAAATATCTCACGCCAAAACACACAATGACTTCGATTGGCCTGCTACTTGGCTTATCAGCTTCCTACGTTGGCACAATGGACACTTTAATCACTCGGTTGCTCTCAGTACACGTGACTCGCCTGCTTCCACCCGGCGCTGCCGAGCTGAATCTCTCACCCATGACCCAAACGGCAGGTATAATGGGAATTGGTCTACTGTACTGCTCTTCACAGCATCGGCGCATGTCTGAGGTCATGCTCTCTGAAATCGAGAACACTGATCCGGAAGAAGGGGCCTCCGAAGAGTCATTACTACGTGATGAAGGATACCGCTTAGCGGCAGGGTTCTCACTGGGTCTCATCAACTTGGGCCAGGGCAGGCGTTTGCACAGCCTACGCGATATGAGCCCTGTCAAACGCCTCTTGTCTATCGCAATTGGAACGAAAAATGTCAATCTCGTCCATGTGCTTGACCGCGCTACTGCCGGTGCAACCATAGCAATAGCACTGATATTTATGAAGACTGAAGACGAGTCTTTGGCAAGCAAGATTGACGTTCCAGATACCATCCACCAGTTTGACTATGTCCGGCCCGACATCTTCCTTCTTCGAACCGTGGCACGTCATCTGATTCTCTGGTCGCGGATTGAAGCCTCATCAGCATTTGTCCAGAGTTCCTTACCAGAAGCTTACCGGCACCGTTCCACTCTCAAATCGACCAGATATCTGAGCACGGAAGATATGCCATTCTTCAACATTCTTGCAGGAATCTGCTTGGCTATCGGCCTCCGCTTCGCCGGAACAGCGTCTCCGGAAGTGCGCGATCTACTAGTGGCATACCTAGATCAGTTCATGAGACTGACACGCTTGCCAGCTCTCAACTACGATTCCAAGTTGGCACGAAATTCTGTACGAAATTGTCAAGACGTGGTGGCCTTATCAGCCGCTGCCGTGATGGCAGGAACAGGTGATCTGTCGCTGCTACGTCGCTTCCGTTCTCTTCATGGCCGAGTCGATGCCGACACTCCGTATGGTAGCCACCAAGCCGCCCATATGGCAATTGGCGCGCTCTTTCTTGGGGGTGGCACGCACACGTTCGGCAGGAGTGACTTGTCCGTGGCTTCTCTTCTCTGTGCCTTCTATCCCGTCTTTCCAACCACTGTCTTGGATAACAAGAGTCATCTGCAGGCCTTCCGACATTTTTGGGTCCTAGCAGCTGAGCCACGTTGTATCATTCCTAGAGACGCTGACACACTTCGTCCAATCAGTATTCCAGTCAGCGTTTTGCTCAGAGACGGCACTGAGAAAAGCCTCACAGCGCCATGTCTGCTCCCGGAATTCACTGAGCTGGCCACTATAGAGACCAGCGCGTCGGAGTATTGGAAGGTGGTTCTAGACTTCACACTGCCTGAGGCTTCTACCTCAGTGACTACATTCGAGCAAAGTCAATCGATATTCCTGAGACGGCGAGCTGCTTATGATGCGCCTGCTTCAAGTTTATTCTCTTCTGCCTTGCGAGCTGTTACAGATGCTCATTCTACACCAAGCGTTTCGACAACTGCTGTTGCATCCTATCGATACGGACAATCGAACAATCCACTGGAATGGCTGTTCGGGCTCGGGGCATTTCAAGACTTGGACGCGGCAGAGCTAGCTCTCGTTCTGCCCTCGCTGGGGCACGGTTATGCAAACACGGGAGCTAGTAGTCGAGAGCGCATCTTGTCGGGCACTGTGGTGGATGTAAGATTGGAGCTTGAAAAGGGGGCTCTGGGTGACACGGTGTCTGGCACAATGACGGCTGATGGTCTATGGCAGCTGCGGCTGCTGTTCGCCTGGCTTGACGGACTGGATCGCGAGATGCGAACGGCAAGCATGAACCAGACAATTGGGGCTGCGAGCCCCGTCTGGCTAAGGCGAGAAGTGATTGAAGCACTGAGATGGAGAGTCTGGCGACTAGCGGGCGGCACTTAACGCAGAGTGATCTGGTCTAGTAAATGAACAGCCAAAGCTCTGTCGAGCTGTAGAATACTGTAATCACATCATTTCAGATGAACCAGTCTCTAAGGGTTGCTATCGGAATGACAGAATTTTTCGCCACATGACCCACCCCAAACGTGATGTTCTCGATCCCAAGCTCGATACTGATAGTAAATGTTCCATCACGCCATTTTCTCTTTTGGTGACTGGATTTCTATAGCTGTTATCCTAAATCTGTTCAATCCGGCGCCCAAGAGCCTGAACCCTTTCTCATCGACTACGTGTTTTACTATGTACTTGGAATTTAGCAGATCCCAAAGACATTCGGTATGTTTGCTTATCGTTCTCTAGCCTTTCGTCGTCTCAGAGTCTAGCTCTGAAATTGTGCAAAGGATTTGCTAGCTGATGATTGCAGAGTAGAAAGTGTTGCCGCTTTCTCCAGCTCCACAACGATGCCGGCTCAATTTCCCCAAGACATTCGACTTGGACCAGGAGGATTTTCAATTAGAACGCGCCTGCCGCAGTAGCATCCAATTCGGAATTACCCAATTAGGACAACAGGTGAGGAGGTTCGTGGTCAAGATTAAATCAGATCGTGTATCCGACTCAGTAAGACCTTACCATATTGTATGGCTGGGATGCAGCGCAGTCATACATCCATCGGATCGTGTCTTAGGGCATATGGAACTTAATTGGAGGACCGTGGCTGATTTGGGAGGACAGTGGGATTGAATGGGCTGCGCAACACGTGTACTCATTATATGGGAGATTCCCCGTATTGTGTCTGTATTGCAAAACCTCCGGGATCCTCTTCGGGAATCGAAGCGACCGGTTGCACTTTGAACCGTCTTCTGAAGAGTCCGGACATGCGTCTCGGCTTTGTTTCAGTCTTCTTGCTCGTGTACCGAATGCCAAGCCGTGCAGCTTCCTCGAATATTTCCTTGACGCCCTCTCCGGTAAATGAAGAGCATTCCATGTACTGCATTTGTGGCTGGAAGAATTTTGAGGATCTACGCCCTACGCCAAGAAGATGGGCGACCTCTTCAGCTTGTTGCCTTGAGACGGGTTTCTGCGAGGTCTTTGCCAGCTCTTCGATGGTCTTAGGATCATACCTTAGATCGGTCTTACAGCCCACTAGAATCTTGGGAATGTATGGCAAGAAGTGATAAATTTCAGGAGCCCACTTCATTTGAATGTTGTCGAGAGAGTCCGGGCTATCGATGGCGAAGAAGAGTAGAGCAACGTCGCAGTTTGGATAAGAGATAAGCCTCAAGCGGTCGTATTCTTCTTGCCCGCTCGTATCTTCCCAGCTGACTTGGCAGTGGTACCCATCAACCTTGATATCCGAAGTGTAATTGGCCGAGACTGTCGGGCCCCAAAGTATCCCCTCGGTATAGCCACGGAGGTATTTCATCACGGCGTAAGTCTTTCCACATGCCCCATCTCCAGCCACGACAAATTTGAGTTTGCGATATTTATTCGGCTGCTGTTTCAGCTCTTCAGCAGTGACGCTTGACCCTCCTACATCAGAGACACCGAACCGTGCTTCGTAATTTTTCATCAGCATAGCGTGAATCTCATCTTTGGACTTGAAAATTGCTGCGGACTGAAGTAACGGCTGCACACCCCTAGAAGCGATAGCTTTCTGCTCCAGGTCTGCAGTCTGCGCGTCAGTTATTTCAAGTGGTCCTTCAGCCTCCTCCCGCGCTTTGCCAGTCCTTGGGTCAAGGAGAGAGCCTGGCACTTTTGCTTGTTTGGGGAGTATCCACTCGAAGTCAGCGAAGGTTTCCACATAGTCCTGTTCCGCATCCTGCAGTTGAGTGGCCTCTGGCCCCGGTTCGTACGTTTTATGCATGGCAACCATCATGCCCTCCTTGCTAGGCAAAGGCGTCTTTCGGCTGGGATCGTTGGTGTCTGCTTGAGCTGATCCGCTGCCTTTGCCTTGTACTGCAGTAGATGCCTGACTCTCGTCACGATCTTCTGTCGGTGGATCATCATCAATCTCTTCTTGAAAGCGACGTCTATGGCGAAGGGTGGCCAACGCCCGCCTATACGCCCCAGCATTGATAATCTCGTCATCGAAGTCGAATTGTCTGTCGTCGATGATAGAACACATCTCAAAGTCAGACAAACCGTTAGTACGAAATGAACGGGCGACACTCGCATGTCTTTCGCCATCATGTATACTCTCAAGATAAAATGAACGACCTCTATTCGCTATTTGTCGTAGTAGAGTATTGTTCTTATGTGCCATTTTGTTGACTTCTGCAGTAGTCTCTCTGCGATCGTGTTGTCAGTACAAGTAGCACGGAGCTCGTATTTTCTGTCCTGTTGTGGGTCCTGCGCAGCCGTCAAAAAAAGACAGGCTGACAAAGTGACAATGTATGCTCGAGATCCCATGGGTGAAGAGAACTTACGCTTGGTAGGTCTGAAGTAGTAGTGTAACGCCTATCTGTTGTCCTCTGATCTGCTGCAGCATCTCTTTCAAATGGTCTTGGTCCATCATATACTTGATTCGTCTTGCTTTGAGGTTGCCATCTTCATCTTTGACAAGCAATCCACTAAGCTCATCTGCTACCACGCCCATCGTCAGCGCACAACCCATAAGAGCAACCTCAAATGTGGACATGACATGATCTGTCATTCTCGACCTCAGGTTGTCTAGGTTGGATACCATCAGGCTTTGTAGCATTGCTAGAGAGGTGTTGATAACAGTGCATTCGCTCGAGATCGCAGATAGCATGAACGCAGCATCTTTGTACTGTGATCGTAGGTCAGAAGCCGCTCTAATGACCTTCGCTGCAGTCACCAGCAGAGTCGATACCGACACTGTTATCGAAAGCGGATCCATGGCGACGAACATCCAGGAGCAGGAGATGATGAGGATTGCTCATGCCTGAAATCGGAACCATGTTCTAGAACACGTTTTGAACCCCACGTTAGAAAATAGCCTTAAGGTCAGGTGATCTGGCACCGGCGTGCAGCCATGTTATAGCTCTTTGCACAGTAGTTTCACAAGTCCTTTTGTCAGGATCTGGGACCCGGTGAGGCCGCCGGGCTCTAAGAGTAGTGTAAAGAGCCTACAGTATAGTACAAAACAATACAGAATAGTTCTACAATGGTCTATTGTATGACAGAAATTAACCTCTGCCCCCCAGGCCAGAGATCTGGGAATGCTCTACTGAAAGGGAAATGCAGCTGTGCTGCCCCACCATAGTAGCGCTCCTTTGCAGCGAGCACCAGCCTGACGCCCTCGTCTATCCAGACTCAGACCACAACTAATTGTGCATGAAATGGATACCGTCAACTTCGGCTGCGTTTTCAGGCAGCTCGAGGCAGACTAGTATTGTGAAGACACCCATAAATCGGCAGATGTCAGCGAAGGATGTGGTTCTTACGAGTAATGAGGTCTTGGCGAGGTTCAAGACTAAACTCTTTACTCATGCAACAGGGCCGGCTGCTTCAGCCGCACTGAACGCTGCTGCTTTCGCGAATACGCCCTGCAGAGATCCCCAAGCTGCGCGTCGATGCTTGGTCTGATTTTTGAATCATAGGAGCAGAAGGGGACGTTCTCGTTCCCCACGTCCATCAAAGCGCGACACCAATTCCTCTGCCTTTGCAGGGGCAGTCTGGGAATTCCGTTCCATCACGGCCACGGTCGCCTGCGTCCAACACCTCATCAAAGGTCGGAGACAGATACTTCCTTTTTAACCCAATCCACCACAGGGGCTTCGTGTAATGTCTTCTGCTGCGGCAACGTGGAGTTTCTCAACCTAAAGTGCAGCTGGAAGCACATTGTACCAGGTCTTCAAGAAACGACCTCTCAGAACATCCATTGACTGAGGTGCCTGAGGAAGCATTCTGCCTGCCGTCACGTAGCAAGAGCAGCGGATTTCGGATTCGGGAAGATCTGGCGACGCGATGCGATGCAAAGGTCCTGACATAGAGAGATTGCAGAAACACAACGGATAGACGAGCCAGATGTGTTTCGATTGCCTTGACGTAGCAGCGCCTAACGAAAATCATATCAAGTGGGGGCTTTGATCGATTAGGAGGCGCTCGAAGAGCAACAGTACTACACAGATATGCTTACCATTCCAAGCTCTAAGTTCGTAACGCCCATCGTACCAGAACCCTCTCAAGGTCTTGTTTGGCCACAGGTTTCGTGATGTAATCATCCATGCCCGCAGCTTCGCACTTTTCCTTGTCGCCTTTGATCGCCGACGCTGTGAGTGCAATCACTGGGATCTTCCGGAGAGAGGCATCTATAGAAACGTCGGCTGAATTGCGCAATCTGCGGGTTGTTTCATAGCCATCCATGATTGGCATTTGACAATCCATAAGTATAATGTGAGGACGGGGAGTGGCGGGTGTCGGGTTTGCGAGATACTCCAAGGCGTCTCTACCATTCCAAACGGCTTGCACAGGGAATCCAAGTCTTCTAATGATCTGAACCGCATAGTTCTGGTTAATAGCATTGTCCTCGACCACCAGAACCTGCGTGCGTGCTCGTGCAGCCTTTGATAACTCAGATTGAACCCCATTCATGGTGACACCATCACCAGCGCCTGGACTCGTTCGCCGTAAGGGACAAGCCTCTAGGTCAGGGACGTGAGTCGTGTTGAGCGTGGTGGTATCAAGGATTTGTGCTCCAGAAGACCCAGGTACATCCGTAGAAGATCGTCCTCTGTTGAATTGAACGGAGAATGTGGCCTTACTGCCAACGTTGGGTTTTGATTCGAGTTTGATGGATCCATGCATCAAAGCGGCAAGCTAAACCCATGTCAGCACAACAGCCCGGATCATTGATCGCCGCAACCTTACTTCCTTGCATATTGTCAAACCTAACCCCGTGCCCCCAAAAAGCCGTGCAGTGGACGAATCACCCTGCGAAAACGGCTTGAAAAGCTTCCGCAGCACTGCATCCTCGATACCTATCCCGGTGTCTTCCACAGTAAAGACCACGGCGAGAACATCTTCAGACTCGCTTGTCGATACTGACAGAATGATACTGCCCTTGTTGGTGAACTTCACCGCATTAGTTAGCAGATTTAGGAGAACCTGACGAGTTCGACCTGGATCACCGATTACCCGCTCAACTCGTGCAAGTGATGTTTTGTACTCGAGTGTGAGGCCTTTCCTTTGCGCTGCATATGTCATCATTTTGTACAAGTCTCCAACCACTCCCGAAAGATCAAATTCAACTGACTCGATGTCAAACCGCCCTGCTTCTATTTTGCTGGCATCGAGGATATCGTTGACTAAAGATAGCAGGTTATCAGCTGACTGGGAAATCCCCCTTGTGTACTCTCGTTGTTCGTCCGCTAATGGCGTCTCCAGGAGTAGGTCCGCCATTCCCAGAATGCCACTGATAGGTGTTCGTAGTTCATGGCTGACGTTGGCAAGGAATTGGCTTTTCAGCATGTTGGCCTCTTTTGCGGCAAGCTCGCTAGCGACTAGTTGGGTCTTCTCCATTTCCAAGGCTGCCCGCGCTTTCATATCGGTAACATCGATACTGAGGCCGACAGCTCCTCGGATGGTACCTTGGCCGCCCTCTTCGCCAGTATCAACATCAGCTATGATACGAGTTTTGTACCATCGGTTATCAAGCGAGTGCTCCAGAACCTCCATGGTTGAATCTCCTCTTAGGATTTTCTGTAGTGCCTCGATAACGTCCGCTGCACCCTTAGCGCCATCATTGGACGTCTTGTCTACGATATCGGCAAACTCGCCTCCCACAAGGGCCTTCTTCTCAGACGCGCTTTCTTGGGTACCCCATTTCATGGAACCTTCCAACATCGTAACCTCCATCTGAGGATTAAAGCTGAAAAGGTTGACTTCGGCGTGGGAAAGCACGGCTATCATCTGCTGCTTTAAACGACTAGCGTCGCGTCGTCGCATCACCAGGTCATGAATATCGGTACACAACCCGTGCCATCGGACAATATTTCCACGTTCATCGAGCTGTGGTTCTCCGTGAACGAGCTGATATCGGTACATGCCATCAAAGCGCTTATAGCGTGCTTCTCTTGTGAAAGGCTGTCCATTCATTGTGCATTGGATCCAACTGTCCCACATAGCGTCTCGTTCGTCTGGGTGTACAGCCCGCGTCCATATGTCCTTGAACGTGTCAAGTCTGCTTGCACCAGTGTAGTCATACCACCGTTTAGAGAAGTAGTCCGGCTCACCATCAGGCCTGGCGGTCCACGACAAGTTCGGCATGTTGTCCAGCTTGTTCTCAAACCCACGCTCAATCTCCAACTGCTGTTGGGCGATTACCTCGGTGTACTCCGTCACATCTCGACACCATACAACACCACCCAGGAACTCGCCAGTACCTTCATCATATAAGCAATCCCCACTCAAGTCAAGCCGTACTCGTCTTCCGGTCTGAGGGTAGGTGGCGCCGTATTTGTGCTCTTTGAAACTTTGACGTGTTCTTACTAACTTTATGCTAGGATACTCAGCCACCTCGAGTTTCCTTGTGAATGTCTCATCCCATAAATTCAGGCGCGCGAGAATTTGGTGCCCATTTTCGAGCATACAGTCGTCCTCCGAGTGGCCACAGAGGGCCTGTCCAGCCTGGTTAGGATAGTATATTGTCTCATCGGCAGAAAACAAGTAGGTAGGTATCGAGGCTTGGTCAAAGACGGCGGATTTCATCTTGGCCAACGTTGCAAGCTTTTTGGCCTTTCTTGCGTCCTTTTCAGACATTTGAGAAGGAATGAAGGATTGGTCAGGGTTTGGTGAGCTGGTCGGTTTGGCGAATACAAGGACATAAAATGGGGTCTCGCCGATCACCCACATTCTCACGGAGAGCTTTGCGCGGACAAGTCTTCTACCTTGGTGACCGCGCTGCAAATCAACAAGAACCTCCACGACCGGAGTTCCACACCAGTCATCCTCCGGCCATGCCTCATATACGGTGTCACCCACGGTAGGCAGCATATCTGTATCTTGCTCTTTAATTTTTCGTCTCTTCCGGCCTCTAGTAGGCTCTGAGTGGTGTGCGCTTGAAGCAGTAGCGTTCGTTTTCATGTAGGCTATCTGATCCAATATTGTATTGAGGTCTTGCTCATCTCGGCCTTGGTCTGGAGATAGATTGATCCCAAGCTGCGCCAGTGGGCATCCAACGAGAGATCTGGGTTGCCATTGGTGTCCAGGTGACCACGCGAGTAACCTTTTTACTGCTTCGGTGGCGATAAGGACTGTTCTCTGAGACGATAGCACAATGAGAGGAAGCGGAAGGTGGTGTATTGCATTGAGATCTGGAAGGCCGTCGTCTGCCGCGCTGGAGGGAGTAAACATCACAGTAGACCCGGAAGCCTAGGCGTAAGGTCAAAGATGATTAGTACGAACAAGGATGGCTTCTAGGTTTGCGCGCAAGGAATGCATTACTAAACCAGCAAAGAACACAGTTCGGCAAGAAACAATTGGCCTACTCGGAAGTAATAGTAGTGAGAACAGTGCTTTGGTGTCCTTTTAGAATGGGCAATTAAGGGAAAACGCCAGCGAGGAAGCTGGAGGCCATGGGAAGAGTGCAGGGCTGTAAAGATTAACGCCGCCAAAAAACCCTCATTGAAAGCTCTGGTTCCGCCTGGTCTGGACCGCTCACTGGCAAGGATCCTGGGCAGCCATTTTACGGGGAGAACCCCCCTACCGGGCGCTTGGGGGCCCGCCAAGCTCCCACGTGACCACCATGGGGCCCACCAGCGCGCTGCGTCATCGTTCCCTGTCACGCTCCAAAAGCGTCCAGGTGAAAGAACAACGAAGGCACAGCGTAGGGCCAGCATCTTCCTTGTGATGCCAACACCGCTAGGGGCAATAATGCTCGTGATCACGTTGAACCCGCCGGCATCCAGCCTGACAATTCCTGCTGACTGTTCTCATGTGCTTTTCTTTTCTTCTTTCATATCAACATCCGTCTTTCATCTGTACGCATAGCGTCCCACTCGTATCAACTAGTCATTGCCCGATCCCGTCCTCGATCAACACTTTGAGCAATTCCTCCGGCGTACGCTGTCAAGCTTACAACAATGGCAGACGGGAAATCATTGACCATCGAGCGTCTCCACCAGGACCTACAAGAAACGTCCACTGAAGCGGACGCTCGGAGAGCAGGCGACTTCGGCGATGTGGAAGGAAAACTGCTCCAACGATGGTCAAGCGACGAAGTAAGACATGCTGAAACAGCAACAGCCTTCTTAGGCCTCTCCAACCCCCTCAGCGAGAGTGCCAACCCGAAAGATCACAAAGTCTGGCTGTTGGACAGTATTGCCTATCGTCCTATACACTCACAAACTCACGATCCTCAACCTTGGCAAGCCGAGTTCGTGGCGTGTTTTTTCCACACGGGAAGGTAGGTAGATTTATCTTGGACGCTACTTTTGAAACTCATAATACTGTCAGGAAGGACATTGGCAAGTTCGTCAGCAACATAGCAGACCAAATAGGTCTTGATGGGAGGGTAGGAGGCGATCTAGAAGCTAAAAAACGTATTGAGAAGCGTAAGTACAACTTCTCTTTCCAATCCAGCAAAAAGGTCTCTGGGGATTCTCACTTGACCATCATGCGACCCAAAATGACGTGTGAGCTAGTTTGCTGACTGAATGAGTAGGCGTGCAGCCGTTTATCGATGCAATAGCGCCCGCAACATATATCGATATATCCATCCCTTCCACCCCTGGTCAGCCTCACATTCACAGGCTTGGGCCCTCCAACGCCAATGGTATTAGCAGTCAGATCGTCTTGACAGGTGATGGGGACGCCATTGATGGAACAGTCATCAAGATTACGAGCGCTAACAACCTATTTCCAAACTTGTCCGCCCATACCCGCTTTGCAAACCCTGGCGGGTGGGCTATCATATCCGATATCGATGACACCATCAAGGTTACACATACAACGGACCCAATTGGCGCCTTGAAGACGACTTTTGCGGATATACCGAAGACCACTGACGGTTTACCGGAGTTCTATCGGGTTTTGCATGAACAATTCAAGAATCCTGCCTGGTTCTACCTATCGGCGAGTCCATACGTGAGTCATTCTGCGCTATGTGATAAACTTTACTTTGAGGCCACATCACTGACCGGACGCGACGAGTAGAATCTATACCCGTTCCTCCATACCTTCATTCACGACCATTACAAGCCCGGCACCATCATCCTGAGAGACTCGTCTTGGATGACACTTGGAGGTGTCCTGAAGTCCCTGACACAAGGCACGCAGGCCTACAAAACAGATCGGATGAACAAGATACAAGACTGGCTCCCAAACCGCAAGTTCATCTGCGTTGGCGATTCGACGCAATCAGACCCAGAGGCGTACGCTGAAATGTTTGACAAACACAAAAACTGGATCAAAGCGATCTATATCAGGGTTGTGGAGAATGAGCCCCACATGACCGAGAAGAACAAGCCTGAGCGCTTCGAAAAAGCGTTTAAGGGAGTCCCAAGAAGTGTGTGGCGATTATTTACCGATCCTCGCAAAGATCTCGCTGAGCATGTCAAATATGTGGCTGACGAGGCCAACATTGACATTACTGGCGCCCTCCAGGACTATCTTTGCCCTCCTGAGCAGAACATTAAGGCTGATCAACGCATGGCGAGCGCCAACGTTGATTCCGGCGGCAAGGTTGTCCTTCCAGAAAGCCAAGAGTAGAGCTGATTTTGACTGCGTTGGCGAAGTAGGGCTCTGGAGTAAGGGTGACATTGCAAGTCAGGGCGGTTTTGAGTCTATGATTTTACATTGTTAGGCATCACTACGCGAAAGGAGTGACACCCCTCAAAGAATGACGGGATGGCATTTCATGATAAAGTCCATGGCGTTCTTGGAGGTGATTACTTAGCATTCAAGGCGCAAATTCATATTGACTTGTCCGTAATAGTGATATACCAAGGAATGTACATGTACTCATAACCCCATTTCTTCCAGAACGCTGTCCCTACCTTCCTCCCTATCCCTTATCCATCGCGAATCTCAGGCCTTTTCCTTCACAACGTTTTGGAGTTGGCTCAGTGCTATTCTCTGTCAGTGGTGACTTTCGAGAGAGTAGTCGGTGCAATCAGAAAAGGTCCTTGGGGGAAGGAGAGAACAGACGTACCCCACAGGAAGCACACTTGCAGCTCTCGCCACAGGAGCCGCCGGAGCAGCAGTTGCAGTTACCGCATGGACCCATCTTTAGAATTCTTGGTGTTGAATGGGATTTAGGTTTCGGACTTGTAGCTTGGGGACTTTGTAGTTCTGTGTGGTGACCAGAAAGAAAAATGACTTCAACAGGCAATGGGAAGAGATGGGCTAAATACTTGAGAGCCTAGGTAAAGAAGACCTCAGATTGGGCAAACACCTCGCTGCATGACCTCAAACTTAGGCTAGCACATGATGTGTGTAGATGCAAGCTAATCCTCTAGTGAGATCTTGTATCGCAGGGGCATGCTTGACAATTGGGTAAGCAGGGTCTAGGATCCAGTAGGCCTTTGGGGTTCCGATCTGTCATCAGGGCGACAGGTTGTGGGGAGTCAGGGCATTCCGCTCCTATGCAATGGTATGGGTGCAAAGTTGGGGTTGAGGATAACGTGTCTAGCCATTGGTGCCACATGCGCCATGCATTGATGGAGACACCGAGCAGGAATTGCCAACGGTAATGTCATCAACAAGGGGCATGTTTGCTCCCCTATGATGTTAGACTTCATCATGACTTGGGAAAGAGTTTGGAAGCTCGACGCTGAGAACTTGAGGACTCTACGTCGCCAAGCATTTCGGATTGCTCCGCCGATGCTGAGCCTTCTTGCGCGTCAGAAGTCTTTATTTGTGAATCCCACCGCAGGGCGCAGCTCTATCATGCGTGACACGAGGGTGTTGAGTACAGCCATGCCTCCCGGACTGAAGGACAGCTCTTGCATGAGGTATCTGCTGAAGTTTGGCCCCGCAAACGAGTCCCTGGGAGACACTTTGGGCGGCGCCGATGAGAGTTTACTTGTGGTGATTCGTACGCAGAATCTCTTAGTACTCGAAATTGGTAAGGCTATGATAGCTATCACTTATCCCGCGGAGTTTGATGGGTACATACGACAATGCATTCTAACAGACGTATATTCACGGAGGGCGGCCATTGAATCACCCCAGCCCTACCCTTTTCATAACTTGATACGCTTTTCGATCCGGCCTTCCATCGATAATTCCGCCAGCCAACATAAGGACTACTTACAGTTACATGATCCGGACTGTCATGACTTCATTCAGAGGCTCTTAGTCTCAACAGGCTGTAACACTTGTCATCTTAGGTCAGCTAATGCCAATGCTAGACGCTGTGGTATTGACATTCCAGCTAGAGACCAGGGGAGGCCGTCAGAAGTTTGTGAGTCATTGGATTCCATTACTAACGGAGCAGGAGATGGCGACTGAACACGCAATAGCAAGTACAGGACGCAGCATTAGGTGTAGAAGCATCACCACTGCAACTTTCCAATCATCGAGGCGTTCTCGATCCCTGAGGCTGCCCTCCGCCGTAATGTTCTCCTTTAGCACAATATCTCCACCGTACCAATGTGAAGGCTCCCCGAAGACGCCACCCATCCTACCCAAACAAGATTCCTTCAAGCCCTAAAGGCAGAACCGGTCAACACCTCAATCACGCGGTCCATCTCTTCCGCAAAGCCCTCCGCTACCATTCTTCGTAATCGCACATCTCCACCTGATGACATGGCATGTGCAGATCCTGAGCAACACGATAGTTCCACCTACACACTCGCCCCATATTCTTGTCAACCCCCATAATCTTCTCTTTATCTGCTGTTCTCGTCTCCCCTTTCCCATCCCCTTCTCCGTCCTCTTGAAATTCGGCCGATACCGTGACGACCCTCTCATCAACTTGGCGATCTTCGCATAGTCGAGCTTGTAGCCGGTTTCCTCAGCTCGTCTCTTAGTTCTGGCAGTGTGAGCGCGTCATAGTCCGGCGGAGGAGGGGAAGAGGAAGATTCGCTGTAGATGCTTCTGTGCCTTTCGTTTTCTTGCTGAGGAACAATGGCGCCGGTGGTGCCTGTTTCGTTTAGAGGACGCTTTTCGGGAGACATTGCCTGTACGGATTATGGCTAGAGGTCGGAAGTTGGTGTATTTTACTAAGGTGTTGGTGTGATATCTGGCTGATTGTGTGTCAATTAGTCTACTCCAATTTCTGTGTCGACTTGCAAATCGCCAACAGAGAAGTGTGCCCTTTTTCAATGCCCAACACTGGCATGACATTCGTACATCCCCCTTTTCCAAGGGAAACTCTCAGGAAGGCTATTAACCAGCAAGGCGGTGGACAAAGGTAACCTGAAGCACCTCCCCCGCAGTTATTAGCGTAAGTATCTGTAAGTTGTGTGCGCGATCTCGCCAGTTCGGGCATTGCTTGTGCGACGGCTCCGCTCTGTTAGCCTTCATCCCTTCAGCAAGCCTTTTCCAGCGTAATAACCCTGTCTGGCCGTCTTTGCTAGACTCTTCCCATTCTGGAGATGAGCCGCTTCGTTCTGGAACCCCAATGACGACCGTGAGCCGCGTCCCATACGAACCTCATCCCATGACTCCTAGCTCCACTGAACCATACTCATTGCCTTCATAGTCCGACGTAACCGCGCTCTTCCGCACATCGCTCTCCCTCATCAAACTCAGTGCGGCAATGCTCTCCCTAACACCTCCTTGTCACTGCTAGTGGCGATTGGACTCGACTTCTGGGACTCTGCGTCTTCAGCAGACGTCTCTGGGATCCCACTAAGAACTCTCTTCCGCTGACTAATTGGACTACCCAAACTGTGGTCTGCGACTTTCGGTTGAAGTAGAAGGTCCTCCAAAACTTCTTCAGTGACAGAGCGGCCACCGTCGCTGTTGTGGATTAAGCCATATTCAGAGTGAGCTTCAGGTGGTGTTGGCAACGCCTTCTCGGTGTTGATCGAAGTCGCTGCTGAGCCTTCGTTCACACTGCTCTTGACTAATGTTTGCAACAGCTCAAGGTCATTGGGGCGTTGACCATTGCTCACTGTGCCCAAAGGATTGTTTCGAGGTCGTGGTGTTAGATCTTCAATTGCGCTGAAAGCTCGTCTCAGATTTTGAATACTCCTTCTCTTCCGCGCAATGCCGCAGCCCCAACCCTCGTCGTGTGGGCTTCGGGGCTCGAACTGCAGGTTCGATCTGTTGTCGTAAGTATTCCGCTCCACAGCTGAGAGAGGTGCAGCAGGCGTATCGAGGTTTCCAAATCCAAGTGTAGCTTCCGGTACACTAAGCGAGAGCATGCTTCTAGACGAAGACATGGCACCCCTTTTCGTTTTGTCTCCGCCAACCAATTGCTCCTTTGCAGAAAGCATGTCAGGAGCAGCCTCGGGTAGGTCAGGAGATGCTAGTAGTGCCTGCGTCTGGCTTATGACGTTCTTCACGTCCGCCTTTCGGGCCAACACTTCTTCCCAGGCATGGCCCAGCTTTTGTCGGAGGTTGTCGATTTCAGCATCGCGATCTTCGATCTGCTTCGCGTGGTCCATCTTCAGGTCCTTGATTATCCACTCTATATTCTGTCGCTGGTCGACCAATCTTTCTTGCTCTGCTTCCACACCTTCAGCAACCTTCCCCCTAGATTCGTACTCTTGAATGGCCTTTTTCTGTGCATTATTTTGTTCGATCAGTAAGAGTATCCGCTGGTCGCGTTCTTTGATAGTCTTCATGCACTTTTCATATTCAATTACTCGCTGGTCAAGGTCGGCGGACTGGGAATTGATCAGATCAGCCTGATCTTGCGCTAAATTTCGATAGCTTTGAGCTTTTGCTTGATTGTCACGGAGGTTCTTTAGGTGAGAACGGAACATTGATTCTGGGATCCGCAGAAAAGGAGAAGACAGTTGCGGAGTAGGCCGGGGGCCGCCAGTCGAAGGCGAGTAGTCGGCAATTACTTGCATGACCTGATGAACGCGTTCACTTTTGATTGAGCCCATACAGTGGGGCAGCGTATCCTCAATGAAGCCGCCAAGTACGTGAACAATAGCATCAGTGTTATGATGCAATGCCTTGATGACTTCGTCTTTCTCGAACAAGGTGTCTCGTTGACTGTCCGCAGCGGCAAGCGCTTCGCGAAGATCTGCTTCAGCGCTTTCCAACTTTTCCTGAAGAGTTTTGCTATCACGTTCAGAAAGAGACTCTGCTCGCAGGAGGGCGTGTTCGTAGGTGTTCGATATCTTTCGCGCATCGTTCGAGATTGACTCGATCTTCTAAATTCAGAGTTAGTAAAATGTAGAACCTGCTCGTGGCCAGCATACATACAGCGCCGAAATCTCTAAGCTCAACATTCCCGTTGACCTTGATCTCCAAAGCATCTTGCAGGAGACTCTTGATTTTCTGATGCTCTCGTAACATGGCGGGCACCCAGGTATTGCAGGTCGTTGAGGGGCTGCATTGAGGCAGACACTGGATCAGCTCCTCGGCCGTCATCGCTGAGAAAGGCTTGCCTATTTTCGGGACCGAGGTCGTAGAAGCTGATGATGTGGTTGGTTTTGCTTCCTTCTTCTTAGGCGAAAAGCTTCTCAATACATCCATCTCGGTAGCAGTAACGGCTGAGCCTGTCGATAGACCTGGCGTCGAGCTCAAAGTTGATGATGACTCGCCTGAGTAGCTGCGTCCGAAAGTCTGTCTGGCTGGAGTGACTGGCGGCTCACTCTGGGGAAAGCCTTGACTCGGCAACAATAATGAACCTGGGAGTTCCACGGGCTCTGACTTGAAATTTGGTTCCGGTGTTGACGGAGTTCCTGGCATCCAATTGTAAACACGGGCCTGCCCTGACATATTGTAGCGGGAGATGGGTGGTGAAGTTCTGGAAGCCATCATATCCGTAAAAGCTGCATTTGTAGTGTTCACTGTCCAAGGAGTGCCTGGCGTTACCGGCGTCCTGGGTCCTGGAATCACCACCGATGTCGATGTCAGAGTAGTCAGCAATATATTGCCGTCAATTCCCACATCTATCGGTGAGGGTCGCTGTTTCCTCCGCTTCGGCCACGTTGTTTTGCCTCCATTGACATGATCCCAAATCAATTGGTCGACTTGCACGAAGCCACCGAGGCCTCCGTTTGAGATAGCACGAGGCCGATTTGAGCGGGTACTTTGGTCGAAGAAAAGTGACATGGCGAGATATTACTGGCAGCGAACGCATCAAGAGGGAAACGAAACGAGTGCCTAAAGGAAGAAATGAGCTTCCTTTTCAGAAGCACTTCTAACAAACATCGCTGTCTCTTGGGTCCGTCGACCTCATGAAGGACGACCTCATTTGGCCCACTGCGGTCGACATTTAAAAGGAAGAGAGAAGTTCCATGGCTATTTGAGACGCATATCGGTCGAGCGTGTTTCTGCCGCCTTCCGCGCTGTGCAGATGCATTGGCCCGCGGGAAAGAGAGGATGGTGCGATGGACCATGCGGTCGCTCTATCTTGCAGACTATTTACACGATGAAACGACCGGGCTGGTGAGAAGCGAGACAAAGACGGTGCTCGAGTGCGGGATTGTGGAGCACATAACTGGGCTTTGAGACGTAGTCCTGCTTAGCGTGGGCGTCAATGGCTGGTGGAAAGGTCTCCCCCACCGCACATGGTCGTATACCTGCAACCACACGTCCGAGCGTGTAACTGGTGCAATGAGGGGCGATAACATTGTTGCCACAAAGCTTGAATCCATTTCTGGAGGTCTGCGCCATACTACTCAAGGTTATTGGTAGCAGATTGTTTTGGCTACGTCGGGGGATAGACTAAATACCTGCTACGACAAGTTACAAGGTGAGAATGACACGGAGCTAGCGAGGGCTTTACGAAGGACGATGACATCCAACAATACGTCGCAATGGATTCATGCTTCTTGTTTCATTAGAGACCCGAATTCTATTCTCGTGATCTAACGTAGGCCTCATAAAAGCCCTGCCATCTCAACTGTCCTCGTTAATTGGCGACACCATGACAAAGACAGCTTGCTTGAACGCCACTCCCTCCTTCCACAACTCGAGATCTGGTAGGGAATTTTAGACAGACAACAGAAAATATCTTCAATCACCTGATTGCCGAACCTTCCCGCGACGTGTCTCCCGAGAATTTGGGCCTCATACCTAGGTCCACACTGTGTCTGACACTGCTACTGCTCGATCTCCTCCTCCCAATCCGCAGTTCACCCGGATCAGCTACAGGTAATCCGCTGGCTTTTGCAAACAGGATTAGGATATCTGTCAAGCTAACAACCCCTACCAAGTGCCCACTAATCCTGGCTCCCGGAAGGGCACTCGCAGAAACCGAGGGACCGGTAGGAGTGATGAAAGGTGTCGAATTCGAAGGTGCTGGGTGGGGCGAGTTGAAGTTGCTCGGAGACGGAGGTATGATCTGGGACTGGCCCGAGGCGGAAGAGATTGAAGAACTATGTGATGAGGTGGGTACGAGGCTTGCAGGGTGAGGTGACGGCGTGGGTGGGCCTGAAGAAGATGGCGATACCGGCTCTGTCACCCACATGCGGTGACTTCTGGTTGCAACAAGCTTCGCGACCGTGTGAGCGAGAGTGTTCATTGGGGTCACGTGAAAGACAGGGAATGAATCTTTCCCTTCATTCATACCCCGTGTGGAAAGGATGACGCTTATGAAGTGAATGCAAGTGTTACGGAGAAGAGGTAAGGACGAGGATTTGGTGAGGAGCTTGACATCGACGGTGGAGATATTGCCAATGACATTGCGCCCGTTGTCAACGATGGCAAGAGACGAGACCCCTTCGTCCATGAGAAGAGTCAGCGCGTCGACCAGAGGTTTATCGCCACTAGAGGATCGGGTTAGCTTAAGGTTGACGAGGTCAGGGGGCATTCAACTCACTTTATGGAAACGACTTGATTGGAACCGATTTTGAGATCACGCAGGTATTGCGGGTATAATTGGTCAATCACGGGGAAGCTCCGGCCATTTTCCCAGAGGAATCTGACCAACTTCGTCTGGCTCAGAAGGCTCATGACCTCTTGTGTGCCTTCTCGCACCACAATGATACGGTGTATTCCGCGGCCAAAAGTTTCGACCGCTTTCAGCAGATTGGCAGTATGTGGGAGTAGAGTCAAAGGCTCCTTCTGGGCCAAGTTCATGATGTCTCGGACTGGGATCGCCGCTCCCTCCTTGGCCTTCATAGCGACCTGCCGGAAGTCTTGAATGCGATCTTCGTCTGCGCGAGCAATGCCAATAACTGTAAGGAGATAGGCATTAAGGTCAGCGTAGCCAAAAGTGCCAATGGCAGATAGCGAGGTAGGGTTGTCGCGGACTAGGAGAACATTGGCGCCAGAATTGATAAGAAGCTGTGAATAATGTATTAGCAACAGACAACGCGATTGAGGAGGGTCATGCTGACATTTGTGGCAGCCTCTACTCCAGTGTCCACGTCTACAAACCTCAGCTCATCTGGAGTAACAATCTCAGAAATTGGGATATCCCGCCAGTCTCGGCCCACGAATGCCGGATCTGGTTGATTTTGCGCCGGAGGGTTATCAATGAGCTCTTGAACCGCAAGTTGTGTGAGGGAAGGTTGTCGCTGGGCTCGGGGGGACGGCGGAAGGCCGCGGAGGCTCTCGCTGAAGCTTTGACGATGTGGAGCATTTGAGAGGGGCAGGTGTGCTAGTCGAAGGGAATTGGTCCGCGAAGGCGGCGATCGGGAGTCGGAAATGCTCAAGCGTGACGGCGCTGAACTGCCAGAGGAAGGCGAGGGAGACTGCGACAATGGATCGCTTGTGGTTTGGTCGGTCATGGCGGGCGGTGTGGGATAGGTGATCGGTGTATGTGAATGGGTTGTCCTTCTCACATCATTGGAGACGCGCCTTCACAATCCTCTCAGACTTGTCGAGACTCAATGTAATTGCGTTTTGAGATTCCAAGGCCTAGGCCGTAGGTCGATTAGCTTGTTCTTGAGGTCGCGACTGGACACTGGACCTACAACGCGTATTGAAAGTGACGTTGCGGGGTCTGTTCGGCAATTCGGCCAAAGGTCTCAAGGCCCTAAAGTAGCGCCTGGAAAGCGCTTGGCGGATAAAAAAGAACTAAAATCTGCCCCGAGCGTCGCCCCACACCATGCTGTTTTAACACTCCCAACTCGCGAGCAGGTTGAGGGAGGGTGAACGAGAGGTGAGCAGGGTTGAGCGCCTCGCGTCTCGCGCAAATGCTCACCCCTCGATCGAAAGTCCCAAACGGGCTCTTAACGCTATTTTGGGCTTTCTGAGGCGCAACCATGGACTAAGTTGCACACGGCCAAACACGGTCATCCAGCAAGATCACGAAGACCCATACCGTCAAGAATCGCTTGCAGGTACGGACTCTGATCCTATGACACTGAGCCGTAAGCGAAAAAGGTCAACCGCCGCTGCACAGCTTGAGCGGATGGACAGTCAATTTTGCGAGGAGGGCGACACACCGCTAGATCTCTGCGTTGTTGACGACACCTTTACAGGCTGGGAGATTGTTCGAAGTTATTGTCAAGCCCTTCGGACCAGACCCTCGGCCAGGATGTTTGATCATACCTTCAAGTGTTATGAAAATCAAGTCTAGCTGAATTTATGAACTATATCTGAGACCCCATAGCTTACCCAGAACCCTTCGGGGGCACCTAATCCCCCTATTCCATGCCACACAACACCTCAGCATGAACTAGGGTACTCGGGTGGCTTTGAATAGGGGTGTGGCAAGCACTGTAGGAAGCCATACGCCTACACTCGGGTCAACACTGTATACGCGAAATTACGCCTTCGGACGTATTCCCCATTAGACTGAGAGCACGCACAAGTTGCCGCTTGTGCCCGATGGTACGTACTTCGAAAATCCACTCTTGTAGATATTGCCGCCAACCTTCTAAGAACAGCCTTCCAGCGATGATCTATCTGGCGAATGAAGATGGGGGTGCTTCTCCTTTAGCCTTTAGTATTCCTTATATCAGTTGGACACAATAGTGCAGATATACGATATCGAGTTACATGTTCATTCAACAATACTCATATTGTATTGTGGTTTCTTCAGAGAGTTCCTTGGACTTGGGAAGCAACGGACACAAGAGGATTCTCGTGAGGATGGCATCTGCTATCATTAAGTCGCCAAAAGAGGCAATGATGTCTGGGGACTGCAACCTTTAGAAAAGTGCATGTGCCCCTCCAACTTGACCGAAAGTAGGAGGATCAACGTCACGCGTTTTGCGGATAGAGACTTCTTTTGTAGGCGGGCATAGATTATCTCCGCTGTTTGCGTGTAGCACTGCTTGAGGTTTACTAGGAGAATATTGCGCAAACCATCACACCTGACATGAAGCCGTATGAAAAGAAAGACATGCCGTCAGCGTGAACCCATGTTGACATTAAAGTCCCTTCCAGCACTCAGATTGCCCTGGAAAACTGGTCCGCCGCCGGCGTTCACAGACCCACTGTATTGTGATTCGCTAACAACATCTTGCATTGTACCAAACCTCCTATTACGCCTTTCGCGAACCTCTTCTGCAGGCATTTGCAATCCCGAACCAGCTTCTGCTTGAGCGTTGGCCTCCTTCTGCAGAGTATCGACCCACAACCACAGCTGATCACTAACACTGACATAGCCCGCATCTTTGGTGCCACTGAATTTCGTCATCTGCATATGGTTGGCATGTATGCTCCGGTTCGGATACGCGCTGAGTATTGCCGAATGCTTCGGTACGATCTGGATACACTTCGTCAACCGCGACACTCAAAAGACCAACCACCTATTCCTCTGCCTACCTCGCCAACCCCTACCACTGGCAGTTCTTCATAGAAGCAGAATATCTCCATTGTTTTCTTATGATTCTTGGTCCGATCGTCCAGCATCGTGTGAAACTCTTGTTGTAGGTTTGCCAACATCTCTGAGCCAGGCTTGAGCACCTGCACGATCTCACTGTTCGTTTTCCGGAGAACATTGGAGAGGCGTGTTAGAGGCGCAGCCCACTCCGCTTTGGTCGAGCCAACATGTGGAGTGCCCATGAAGGCGATGGCGACAGTTGATTCGAGGACATTTTTGAGGTGCTGTTGTGCTGCACCACGGGCAACCAAGAGAGCCTACACTTTTGTCCTTAGCTCAACTTAAGTGTATGAAGAGCTAGATCTGACCTGTTCTACCACGAGCCCTCCAAGGCTATGCGCGGTAAAGATAAGAGGACGTTGTTCCTAGGCCTCTTGAACTGACGCTGCAACCGTGCGCCTTGCTTAATATGTAGCTTACAGTGCGAGACCTCATCCGCCTCAGTGCCACATCATTCACAAGTGACTTTCCATGATCTTTTAGCGTGTTTGAGCCTGCAGTATTGAGCGCGCCAACGATATCAGCGTCGTAGCCGAAGGTGAGGATGCGAGCATTAGGTAGGTCGTGAGCAAGTAGTGTCTGCGGCCAAAAAGTCTTGCTTTGATTATGAGTCCAGGTTGTCTCGCGATTGCCGGTCAGTCCATGGACGAGGACGATGCTAGTAGCGCCAGTATGGTTAGTTCAGTGGACCGGCTTAGTGAACAAGGGGCATCATACTCCACAACTGCCTCGTCGGGCTCGGAGAGGGTTCTGAGGCCATAGTCACCCTCGGTTGAGTACAACTCTTCCATCTGCAATCTCCTTCCAGGGGTTGGTGACCTTCAACTTGGGCAAATGTAAATGAGAAGCCGGTGCGCCGAGTTATCCAGCTGGCGCTCTTGTCGCTTTGTGCGGCTGACAATGCCGCAGCCGCACAGCCTGACAGAACAACTACTTCAAGCGGGGCTGCAAATCATGTCTGAAATCCCCATTCCAAGCTTTGCCTGCGCCTAGACCCGGATGTTTGTCCTCCAAATAGCGAGTTGTCATCGAGTTCTTTTGCGAAATGGCGCATATGCTTTGATTTAGAGATTGATGGCCTTGGGCAAATCTGGGACAAAAGCCTGTATCATGCCGGATGGGTCTACACGATCGGTATGGCGTCTCCGTCACCAGCACAGCGAATCTACTCTGGCCCAACCTATTCGCAAGGCGGCGCAGTATTTCAAGGTGATCTCCATGCGGCACGGGACATCAACATAAGTAAGGATTAGACATAGGCCATGGAGATGCTGGGCTGCTAATACGGTATACTGAGCCATACAGATCACATCACATCCATTCGTCCGTTTGCCCGCTCTCTTTACCGGTCCTGCTTGACTTCGTCAGAGCTCTTTACACAAGTTCAAAATGAGCTTGGTGCTCTTCTTGCCGTGCTGGAAACCACCGAGGATAACTCCAACGAACTACACTTTGATGCCGATCATCACCCCCAGCTATGCAGATTATCTCGAGACTGTCATCAAGTCTTGCAAGACCTGCAACGCCTGAAAGGACACTTTGATAGCGTTGGCACCCAAGGTCAACTGACATGGGAAAGGATGGGATGGGGTACACACGAGCTGGCAGATATAAGGTCAAGGCTGATGTCTTACATCGGCGTGCTTAACGTGTTTAATAGCAACATCATCAAGTATATCCCACCGAAGAGCTCTATCTAAGCTTACCGGTTTACTAACGCGCCCGTTTCTAGCTCATCTCAGGCAAGGGTCGAACAGATGCTGAGAACATTTATCGACGAGCTTCGAACCGGAAAGCGAGAAGGATCGGTAGTGTCTACACAAACAACTGGATCACTTTCCGCAGATGAAAAGGAAGCATGGCGTCAACTGCGGAAAGAGCTGGAGAGTGTTGGCATAACTCCCGTTGCCTTTACTCAAAATCGTGCCTTTATTGTCGCCACGCTTCAGAAGGCTATTATAGAAGAGGGTCTTGCAGGAGATATCCCCTGCACCTACGATTCCTTGGACTTTTTAGACTCAGGTCAAGAAGCCTTTGAAGCATTATCCACACCAGGAGTTATACCATCAGCAGAGCCTAACGTAAAACACACCGATGAGCCACTGCAACAGCTAATCCAGCAGCCAATCCAAGACCGAATCTCTTCTAACAAAGTACCCAATATAGATAGCCCAAGGCGCAGCAAGAACGTAGGCCGCATGGCAAGACTGTTATTCAGAATAACCAATAGCAAAACAGCCATTGTCGAGGCGGCCAAACGCGGTGATGCGATCTTAGTTGAGCGGCTGCTCGACAAAGGAGCGGCCGTTGACTCGACGGGCCAGTACGGCGGGACGGCGCTGTCGGAGGCGGCAACGAACGGGCACGAGGCGGTGGTCAAGCTGCTGCTCGACAAGGGAGCGGCCGTGGACTCGAAAGGCCAGTACGGCGGGACGGCGCTGTCGGAGGCGGCAGCGAACGGGCACGAGGCGGTGGTCAAGCTGCTGCTCGACAAGGGAGCGGCCGTGGACTCGACGGACAGGGACGGCTGGACGGCGCTGCAGGAGGCGGCGAGGAACGGGCACGAGGCGGTGGTCAAGCTGCTGCTCGACAAGGGAGCGGCCGTGGACTCGACGGACGAGGACGGCTGGACGGCGCTGTGGTGGTCGGCGAGGAACGGGCACGAGGCGGTGGTCAAGCTGCTGCTCGACAAGGGAGCGGCCGTAGACTCGAAGGGCAAGCTCGGTCAGACGCCGCTGGAGTGGGCAGCATTGAACGGGCACAAGGCGGTGGTCAAGCTGCTCCAATCGCGTGGTGCTCTATCTCTATGACATCCATTTCTGACTCAACCTCCTCCCCACCCACCTCCTGTTGCCAGCCTTTGCTTATATATTACTTGGACAAGCAAATGGAAGGCTGTAGATAGCGGGAGAAGTAATGAAGTCATGCACATGGTTGAGTTCATGGATCTTTCCGATTCTACACTGCGGCCGTCCTCCCTCAGGAGACACTCAAGATGCAGCTCTGAACCTTCGAAGACAACAAACAACTGAAATAATACGGCTATGGCTCCAGCTCCAGAGGAATGGGACCGCTGCTGTCACTATCCCTACTCCAGAGCAAGCTGAAGCAGGAAGAGATGGTCATAGAGCTTCCCTTTGCTGCTCCAGATACCGCAGAAACCTTGGCTCAGCTCGGTCTTCGTGTAGAGAATATGACTCTTGCGCAAAATGACTGATAGCCACAGAAAGGTATAGCGACTAAGGCCATTTATGTTGATATTCGAGACATTCAACGAAATCAGCTGAAAACTGGAAGGACATGATCCTAGGTCACGTTGATTAGCCAGAGCTGAAGAAGAGCTGGGTACTTCTCCTGACGACTGGCATACGCTGATCAAGGGGATGAGACTGAGAGGCTCTCAAGGAGGAGCGCCTGGAGAATTTGTGAAGGGAATAAGGCGTGCAACAGGAGCATAACCCCGAAAGAGCGCATGTGTAGGCTTGCGAAG
>Ga0335072_10000855_pt1 | contig 53372 bp, 43 predicted proteins | sample Lox_Sample_21_FD_206725 | JGI IMG/M metagenome (GOLD analysis project Ga0335072, IMG submission 206725) | Soil microbial communities from Loxahatchee National Wildlife Refuge, Florida, United States - Lox_Sample_2.1 | ecosystem: Environmental > Terrestrial > Soil > Wetlands | place: USA...
TTCGGATCGACACTGTCGGCGGGACGATCGGCCATGATGAGCTCCAATGACGAAATTCACTGCAATTGCGTTTCGCCGGGCGTCTTGCCCTTGGCGAGTTCGATCTCGGTGACGGCGACCAGGATTTCGGCGCGCGTCTTCAAATCCGGCGCTTCGAGCATCGCCTGCTTTTCGGCGGTGTCATAGGGCGACATCATCGCCAAAGCATTGACCAGAGCCTCGTTCGGCGCGTTCTCGATGCCTTCCCAGTCGGCTTTCAGATTATTGGCCTTGAGAAACGCGGTGAGCGCGCGCAGCAGCGACTTGCGGTCGACTTCGTCTTCGCCCTTGCGCGCGGTGAAGTCGCCCACGAACGGCTGATAGGTCACGCGGCATTGGCGATAGGGCGTCGTCACCGCAAGCTCCTCGGCGATGCGGAAGCGCGAGACGCCGGTGAGCTGAATGAGATAGCGGCCGTCGCCGCTCTCGGCGAATTGCGTCATCCGCCCGACGCAGCCGACGTGAAACAGATGCGGCTTCTCCTTGTCGGGACCGGGATGCGCGGGGTCGGGCTGGATCATGCCGATCAGGCGGTGCGGCGTGCGCAGCGCGTCTTCGACCATGGCGAGATAGCGCGGCTCGAAAATATTGAGCGGCATCTGCCCGCGCGGCAGCAACAGCGCGCCCGGCAGCGGAAACACCGGGATCACGTCGGGGAGCTCGTCCGGCCCTTTATAGCTCGTGTTCATCGGCATGCCGTAGTCCATTTCGCGACGGCATCCAAAATCATTCTTGACGCACGATCTTTATCCGAAAACCGGAACGCCACTTTTCGGGATCATGCTTTACGCGAACAAGATCGACGACAGTTTCCGGCGTCCCTCGATGGTAGCCTCATCGGTCGGGCCCCAGGCATCGAAGAACTGCACAAGCTGCTTGCGGGCGCCGTCATCGTTCCATTTGCGATCGCGTTTGACGATCGTAATCAGGTGGTCGAGCGCATCCTGGCGCCGGCCCTTGCCGTTGAGCGCCAGCGCGAGATCGAACCGCGCCTGATGGTCAAGCGGATTAGTGGCGACCTTCTGTTCAAGCTCGGCGATCGGGCCGAGCGATTTGGCCTGCTCGACAAGGTCGAGCGCCGCACGGGCCGCGGTGACCGCCGCATCGTTGCGCTTTCCTTCCGGAATCATGGCGAGCGTCTGCTTGGCCTGATCGATCGCGCCGGTTTCGACATAGCAGCGTACGAGGCCGGCGAGCGCCGGGACATTTTCGGGGTCCTCGGCGAGAAGCTGCGCGTAAAGGTCGGCCGCACCCGCGGCGTCGCCTTCGGCCAGCGCCGCATCGGCCGCCTTGAGCAGATCCTTGGCCTCGCCGCCGATGCGGTCCTTGGTCAGCCGCTCGAGGAAGGCGATGACCTGGCTTTCCGGCAGCGCGCCCATGAAGCCGTCGGCCGGCTGGCCGTTGACGAAGGCGATCACGGCCGGGATCGACTGGATGCCCATCTGACCGGGAATGGCCGGATGCTCGTCGATGTTCATCTTGACGAGCTTCACCTTGCCTTTGGCGGCCTTCACGGTCTTTTCCAGCACCGGCGTGAGCTGCTTGCACGGCCCGCACCATGGCGCCCAGAAGTCGACCAGCACCGGCTGGCGCCGCGATTCCTCGATGACGTCCTTTACGAAGGCCTGCGTCGTCGTGTCCTTGACGAACCCGTCGGCAACCGCGGTTTGCGCGTCCTGCAACATGTCCCTGCCCTAGCACATGATCCCGAAGAACAACTGCCAGTTCCGGAAAGATCATGCCGAAATGGAAATTCAGCCCCCGTCCGCCCGCTCATGCCGGCAGCCCGGGGCCAGCTCTGTTCGCCCCGTTAAATGGTAAGAAAACGCCGCAATTGCAATCGGCATTTGTCGTGGCGGGCGGGGCCGCGGCCGCGCTGGTTAGGGCATCCTTTCCGGCGCCTCCCCATTCCCGTCGCCGCTGAGGACTTCGATCCGCGGCGGGTGGCCGGTGGCTTGGAGGAACTTGACCAGGTCGGCCCGCGTAATCGTGGTCGTGCCGGTATTGGTCAGCGGATGAAAGTGCAGCACCTCATGCGCCATCATCGCCGCGTCGAGCACCACGGTGACGCGCCGCTCCCTGTCGTTCAGCACCGAAAATGGCGTCACCGAGCCGGGTTCGACGCCGAGAAGTTCGCGCATCAATGCGGCCGAGCCAAAGGAGAAGCGTCCGGAGGCGCCGAGCCGCCGGTGCAGCGATTTGAGCTCTATGGCGGTGTCTTCCAGCGCCGTGACCAGAAAGGGGCTGCCCTTCTTGTCGCGCACGAACAGGTTCTTGGTATGTCCCTCTGCACCCTCGCCGCGCAGCGCCCGCCCTTCCGCCACCGTGAAGACGGGGGCATGCCAGGCGGTCCGATGCGGGATATTCAGGCTGGCGAAATAGGCGAAAAGGTCGTCGGGCGAGGCGGACATTGCGTCGAAATCTGCCGTATCTGTCGGTTTCCCATACGCCGAGCCTGCCCCGGTTGCAAAATGAGACCGGCTTTGGCATAGCTTCGCGCGGTCGGCCCGACTATATGTCGGCTGATCGTAGGGCCTCCGCCGCGGCGGCCGGCCGTTTACCCTTCTCGGATGCGGGTGTAGCTCAGGGGTAGAGCACAACCTTGCCAAGGTTGGGGTCGAGGGTTCGAATCCCTTCGCCCGCTCCAATTCAAATCAAGCTCGGCTAGCTCTTGGTTTTGGGCTTGGCTTTGGCCTTGCTTTTGGACTTGCCTTTGGCTTTGGACGTGTTCAGGGCCACGGCAGCGCGGATGAGCGCCTTCAATGCCGTCGCGTCGATCCTGTCGCCCTGGCGAAAGTCGATGGCGCGCCTTACGTTGCCCTCGAGGCTGGAATTGAACAAGCGCGACGGATCCTTCAGCGCCGCCCCTTTGGCGAAGGTCATCTTCACGACGGCCTTGTAGGTCTCGCCGGTGCAGATGATGCCGTCATGCTCCCATACCGGTACCCCGCGCCACTTCCATTCCTCGATGACGTCGGGATCGGCTTGCCTGATCAAGGCCCGCAGCCGGCCGAGCATCTCGCCCCGCCAGTCGCCGAGCTCCTTGATTCTCGCGTCGATCAGCTGAGATGGAGATTTGCTATGCGGCGACCCGCTCGTCGTCATGACCGTTTCTCTTGCTTTGCCGAGACGTTGGCAGATCGGAAGTTGCCGTAACCGTGCCGATTTTCGACCTGGAGCATAGTGGGACTATATTTTTTGGGCGACTATAATTCTGCCGAAGTCGGGACCGGAGTTCGAATCCCGTCGCCCCGCTCCATGCGGCGCGAAATGTGAGACCAAATACCAAAGCAAAAGCTGATCATGTATATCCCGCCGGCCTTTCGCGAAGACGACATTGCCACCATCCATGCCGCGATCCGCGCAGCGCGGTTGGCGAGCTTTGTCACCGCCACGGCGGACGGCCTGATCGCGACACCGCTGCCGATGATCCTCGACGAGACCGAAGGGCCGCACGGCACGCTCTATGGACACGTCGCGCGCGCCAATCCGCAATGGAAGCTTGCGCCGATCGGCGACGCCATGGCCATCTTCATGGGGCCGGACGCTTACGTGACGCCGTCGTGGTACGCGACCAAGCGCGAGACCGGCAAGGTCGTGCCGACCTGGAACTACGTCGCCGTGCACGTCTATGGCGCGGTCGAATTCTTCGAAGACGCGGATCGATTGCGTAATGTCGTCACGCGGCTGACCAATCTGCACGAAGCGTCGCGCGCCGTCTCCAAAGGCGCCGAGTCCGCACGCGTCGAGCTTTGGGCGGTGACCGATGCACCGGAAGACTTCATCAAGTCGCAGTTGCGCGGGATCGTCGGCTTGCGCATGCCCATCAGCCGTATCGATGGCAAGCGCAAGATGAGCCAGAACCGCAGCGCCGAAGACCGTGCCGGCGTAGCCGACGGTTTGGCCGCGAGCGACAACGCTGTGGATCGCGCCGTCGCCAGGCTCATTCCGAAATGAACAAACCCGCGGCTGAGTGGTTCTTCGCCTTTGTTTCTGAGTTCGCCGAACACCTGCTCCGCCGACGAGTGGCGCAGCAATAAGCGCCGATCCAGTGATCCGCGCAAAACCGATCGCTTGGATGACGGCTTGGGACCGAAGCAATCCGATCGCCTTTTTCGGAGGCCGGCCTTCAGCCGCCGAGATCAGCGCGCCGGCCGCGCTGGATTGCCCGTCACCCAGGCTCCTCGCAATGGCGGGCGTGGATCGCGCGCGCATGCGCCGCGGGCGCATGCAGTATTGCGTCTTTGCCGGATGTGGCGGATCGAAGAACGCTATATCCAGGCGGTGAAAATCGGGGGCGGGCGAACAGCTGGCATGGACGAGCAGGACGAACAATATTGGCGGCGCAATCTCGCCGTATGCCTTGTCGGCTCGTTCACCACGATCGTGGCGATGACGCTGCTGCTGCCGTTTCTGCCGCTCTATATCGCAGAACTCGGCGTCACCGCACCGGCGGCGATCGCACAATGGTCGGGCGTGGCCTTCGGCGCGACCTTCTTCGCCGCGGCTTCGATCGCGCCGTTTTGGGGCTGGATGGCGGACCGTTATGGCCGAAAGCTCATGCTGGTGCGCGCCAGCCTCGGCATGGCGATCGTGCAATCGCTGATGGGCATGGCCCACAACGTGCTGGAACTCGTGGGCTTGCGCCTGTTTGCCGGCTTTGCCGGCGGCTATGCGTCCGGGGCGACGATTCTGGTCGCGACGCAAACGCCCAGGCACCGCTCCGGCTGGGCGCTCGGCATGCTCAATTCCGGCATCATGGCCGGCAGCTTGGCCGGCCCGCTGATCGGCGGCACGCTGCCGCCTTTGATCGGCATTCGCAATACATTCTTGCTCGCCGGCGGCGCGATTTTTCTCACCTTCCTCGCCACCACTTTCCTCATCAAAGAGGAGAAGCGCTCGGCCTCGACCAAAAAGGCCGCGGCCGCGGCACGCTGGTCGCAAATACCCGACAAGCGGCCGGTCATCGCCATGCTGGCGGTCGGGACATTGCTGACCTTCGCCAATATGTCGATCGAGCCGATCATCACGCTCTATGTCGGGCAACTGGTCGAAGCCTCGCGCATCACCTTCGTCTCCGGCCTGACGATGTCGGCGGCGGCTTTGGGCGCCATTCTCTCCGCGGCGCGGCTCGGCAAGCTCGCTGATCGCATCGGGCACTGGCCGGTCGTCATCATCACGGTCGCGATCTCGGCGGCTCTTTTGATCCCGCAGGCTTTCGTCACCGCGGGCTGGCAGCTCGTCGCCTTGCGCTTCCTCATGGGGCTCTCGCTCGGCGGCCTGATGCCCTGCGTCACCAGCATCATCCGCCTCAGCGTCCCCGACGCCGTCGCTGGGCGCGTGCTCGGTTATGCGACGTCGTCGACTTATTTCGGCCAGGTGGCGGGCCCGATCCTTGGCGGCTTTGTCGGCGGCCATATCGGCATGCGCGCGGTGTTCCTCGGCACCGCCATTCTAATGGCGCTCGGCGCCGCCTATGCGTGGCTCGCACAGCCGGACCGCGCATGACGCCTTCTGAAAATTGCACCCTTGCCTTCCGCCAGCGGTGGCGAATGGGCTAAGTTGCGCGCCAATGACAACAAGCGCCGCCGCAAAGCTCCAAAGGCTTTTGCCGCGCAAGAGAGAGCCATTATTCGTTCCGACCTGATCCGATTGGGCCTGCTCTGGCTGTGCGGCGCATGTTTGCGCCTGACCGTGCTGGCGATTCCGCCGGTCGTGCCGCTGTTGCACGCTGACCTGCATCTGTCCGAAACCGCGATCGGCTGGCTCTCGAGCCTGCCGCCGATGCTGTTTGCCATCGCAGCGATTCCCGGCGCGCTCTTGATCGCGCGCTTCGGCATTCTGCCGGCCCTGATCATAGGCCTCTTGATCAATGCGTTCGGCTCGGCCGCGCGCGCCGCTTATCCGGACGCGATCTCGCTCTACATGTCGACCATCGTGATGGCGGCCGGTGTCTCGATCATGCAGCCGTCGCTGCCGCCTTTGGTGCGCGCCTGGTTTCCGCATCGCGTCGGCTTTGCAACGGCCGTCTACACCAATGGCCTTCTTCTCGGCGAGACGCTAACGGTCGCGCTCACCATCCCGCTCGTGCTGCCGCTCGTTCATAACAGCTGGCGCGCGAGCTTCGTCGTCTGGTCGATGCCGGTTCTGCTGACGGCGGTTCTGGTCATGATCTGCATTGGTGCGCTCGGCGGCACCCAACAGACCGCCGTTTCGACCAATCGCCGATGGTGGCCGGATTGGCGGCAGCCTTTGATCTGGCGGCTCGGTACCATCCTCGGCAGCATCAACGCCATGTATTTCGTCGCCAATGCGTTCCTGCCGGATTATGTCACCGCCATGGGCCGCGCCGATCTGATCGGTCCGGCGCTGACCGCGCTGAATTTCTGCCAGGTGCCGGCGTCCGTCATCATGCTCGGCCTTGCCGGCCGCCTGTTGAAGGAGCCATGGGCCTATCGCATCAGCGGCGGGCTCGCGGTGCTCTGCATCGTCGGCATGATCACGATGAACGGTTATTGGATCGTGTTCTGGTGTGGCGTGTTCGGCTTTGTCGTCGCCGTGACGCTTGTTCTTGTGCTGGCTTTACCGTCGGTGCTCGGTGCGCCTGACGATGTGCATCGCACCTCCGCCGGCATGTTCACCATCAGCTACAGCGTCGCGATGGTGCTGTCGGTGCTCGGCGGCTGGCTGTGGGATTTGACGCATCTGCCCGTCGCCGGCCTGGCGCCAGCCGTGGTCTGCGGACTTGTCGTGGTGCTGTTGTCCTCAACAGTACGCCACACATACCGACCAACGACTGCCTGATTGCGCACGATCCACTTTTCCGGATCGTGCGCTAATTTCCGATCGCCAGCGCACCGCGGGTGCGCGGATCGGCGGCGCCCATAATGCCTTTCGGCGTCACCATGATCGAATTGGCCGACGTGAACGGCCGCTGCAGAGCGATGGTGTCGCCGTAAGCCTGCAGCGCGGCGACAAGCTCGGGGGCAAGCGCCGGCTCGACATAGACCTGGTCAGGCATCCATTGATTGTGGATCCGCGGCGCCGCCACGGCGGCGGCAATGTCCATGTTGCGGTCGATCGCATTGATGATGACCTGCAGCACCGTGGTGATGATACGGCTGCCGCCGGGCGAGCCGGTGATGAGAACAGGCTTGCCGTCTTTGAGCAGAATCGTCGGCGTCATCGACGACAACGGCCGCTTGCCGGGGCCGGGCGCATTGGCGGCCGCGCCAAGGAGCCCATACGCATTCGGCGAATTGGGCTTGGCGGCGAAATCGTCGAGTTCGTTGTTGAGGAGCACGCCGGTGCCTTCAGCCACGAGACCGACGCCGAAGCTGAAATTCAAGGTGTAGGTATTGGAGACTGCATTGCCGAAACGGTCGATCACCGAGAAATGCGTGGTGTTATGCCCTTCGGGATCGACCGCACCGCCGGCACGGATGGCGCTCGCCGGCGTCGCATGCGCCGGATCGATGGTGGCGCGCCAGGCCGCGGCATAGTCTTTCGAGATCAGGCGCTCGACCGGATTTTGCACCTTGTCCGGATCGCCGAGAAACAGCGTGCGATCGGCATAGGCGCGCTTCATCGCCTCGACTTCCAGATGCAGCAGTTCCTGTTTTTCGACATGGGCGAGATCGTAGCCCTCGAGAATGTTGAGCATCTCGATCAGCCCGACGCCGCCCGACGACGGCGGCGCCATCGAGACCACGTCGTAGCCGCGATAGGTGCCGCGCACCGGCGCCCGCTCGACGGCGCTGTAATCGTGCAGATCGTCGGCCGTCATCACGCCGCCCGCGGCCTGCACTGCGTCGGCGATCTCACCGGCCGTCGGTCCCTCATAGAACGCGCTCGGACCCTCGCGCCCGATGGCTTCGAGCGTGTCGGCAAGATCGGTCTGCACCAGGCGATCGTCGGTGGTGACCGGACTGCCGTCCTTCTTGAAGAAGATTTTCACCGTCGAGGGCCAGCGCACCAGCCGGGCTCGCTCGTTGGGCAGCGATTCGGCCTTGTCGTCCTCGAAGCTGATGCCTTCGCGCGCCATCTTGACCGCAGGCGCGATCAGTTGCGCCAGCGTGAACTTGCCGGAGCCGTATTTGTCTTCGGCGAGCGTCAGCCCGGCGACCGTGCCGGGCACGCCGATGGCGAGCGCGGAATCGCGCGATTTCTGCGGGTCAGCATTGCCCTGCGCGTCGAGAAAGCTCCGGGCATTGATGCCGCGCGGCGCGGTCTCGCGGTAATCGATGGTGGTGTCGGTGCCATTGGCGAGATGAATCACCATGAAGCCGCCGCCGCCGAGATTGCCGGCACGCGGATAGGTCACCGCCAGCGCAAAGCCGACCGCGACCGCGGCATCCACGGCATTACCGCCCTTTTGCAGGATGTCATTGCCGACGCGGGCGGCACGCGCCTCCTGCGCGACCACCATGCCATTCTGCGCCAGCACGCCCTGCGCGGACGATGTCTGGCTGTCCTGCGCCAAAGCGACCGCAGGAAGAAGCAGGCACCAGATGAATGCGGAAAGGCAAAGGCGACGCGGCAAAAGTCTCAAATTCGGCATCGCTTCGATTGCGGCTCCGATTACGGCGTTGAACTTAAAAGCTGGGCACTCACAACATGCTTGGCAAGACGCGATCCGGCGGGCGATGCCCGTCGAGAAACGTTTTTATATTCACGATGACCTTCTCGCCCATATCGATGCGGCCCTCGAGAGTAGCGGAGGCGAGATGCGGCAACAGCACGACTTTGCCGGCGCGCGCCAGCTTGACGAGTTTCGGACTGACCGCGGGTTCATGCTCGAACACGTCGAGTCCGGCGCCGGCGATGTCGCCGCTCTCGATCAAGCGAGCGAGCGCATTCTCATCGATCACTTCGCCGCGCGCGGTATTGACGATATAGGCGTCGGGGCGAACGAGCTTGAGCCGCCGCGCCGAAAGCAAATGATAGGTTGCCGGGGTGTGTGGACAATTGACCGAGATGATGTCCATGCGGGCGAGCATTTGATCGAGGCTCTCCCAATAGGTCGCGTGCAATTCCTCCTCGATCTCGGGCGCAACGCGGCGGCGGTCGTAATAATGGATTTTCAGGCCGAACGCCTGTGCGCGCCGCGCCACCGCCTGGCCGATACGGCCGAGCCCGACAATGCCGAGACGCTTGCCCCAGATGCGATGGCCGAGCATCCAGGTCGGGCTCCAGCCGGTCCATTCGCGGTCGCTGGTGAGCACCTGCGCACCCTCGGCAAGCCGCCGCGGCACCGCAAGGATCAGCGCCATGGTCATGTCGGCGGTGTCCTCGGTGAGGACGCCCGGCGTATTGGTCACGGTGATGCCGCGCTGCACGGCGGTGGCGACGTCGATATTGTCGACGCCGTTGCCGAAATTGGCGATGAGCTTGAGCTTTTCGCCGGATTGGCTGAGCACCGATTTGTCGATGTGATCGGTGACCGTCGGCACGATGACATCGGCGGTCTTCACCGCCTGGATCAGTTCGGCCTGGCTCATCGGCTTGTCGTCGGTGTTGAGCCGCGCGTCGAACAGTTCGCGCATGCGCATTTCGACGCCGTCCGGCAGACGGCGGGTGACCACGACCAGCGGCTTCTTGGGCGGTGCCATAAACGCCTCTTGCCCTGCCTCTTCGCGCAGCCCTTAAGCGCTGCCTCCGACGCGGTGGTTTCCGACATGAGCCGCGGCAATTCAGCTGCAAAATCGCGCTGCCTGCGACGGTTGGTCAGCCCCACCCGCTCATTCAATTCTCTTTAACCCCCCTGGCCGAAACTGCGCCGGGGAGCCGGTGCTTTAAAATCTCTCTAGCAGATGGCCGGGCTTCCGACAAAGCGCGCCGGAACTTTGGCGCGAGGCGTTAATAACGGGGTTTGGGGCGTATCGCGATGATTTTGCGGCGGCAAAAGCTGGCTGCCTATCTGGTGCGGGCGGGGATACCGCTGCTGCTTGCGCTTGTCTGCGCCGCTACAACTGCCGCACCGACGGCGACGAGAGCGCGGGCCGGCACCGACAGCACGAGCGGGCTGCCGGTTCCGCGCTTTGTCAGTCTCAAGGCCGACCGCGTCGCCGTTCGCGGCGGCCCCGACAAGGACCACGACATCTCCTGGATCTATACCCGCGTCGGCTGGCCGGTCGAAATCACCGCCGAATTCGAGAACTGGCGCCGTATTCGCGACGCCGACGGCTCGGAGGGCTGGGTCTATCATTCGCTCCTGTCAGGCAAGCGCACCGGCGCGGTGCAGATGAAGTCGAAAACCGATCTCGCGCCGCTTTACGCCGAGCCGAACGACAAGAGCACGGTGACCGCGCAGTTACAGGTCGGCGTCTTGGGCACGGTCAAGCGCTGCACCGGCACATGGTGCGAAATCTACGGCGACGGTTTCGACGGCTGGATCGCGCAGAACGAGTTGTGGGGTGTTTATCCCAACGAGAAGTTCGACTAGAGCATGATCCGGAAAAGACCGGATCAGGCATTGGAAAGCGCCGGCGCCCTCATTGCGCCTGGACAAGCGCAATCAGGCCTTTGAGTATGGCGATCGGTGCCGGCGGACAGCCGCGGATGTGCAAGTCGACCGGCACGACATCGGCAACCCCACCCGCTACGGCATAGCTGCCGGCAAAAATGCCGCCGTCGAGCGCACAATCGCCGAGCGCGACCACCCATTTGGGATCAGGCGTTGCCCGGTAGGTTCGCTCCAAGGCCTCGCGCATATTTTTGGTGACGGGCCCGGTCACCAAGAGCACGTCGGCGTGACGCGGCGATGCGACAAAGCGCAGACCGAAACGCTCGATATCGTAGAATGCGTTGTTGATCGCATGGATTTCGAGTTCGCAGCCGTTGCACGAGCCGGCATCGACCTCGCGGATCGACAAGCTGCGGCCGAGCCGCCGCCGCGCCGCGCGTTCGAGGCTCGCAGCCAATTCCGCGAGAGCCGCGTCATCGGCCGTCGGCGGCGTTTCGGTGAGCGGCCCGCGGGTAAGGCTCTCGAGAAGAGTTCGGCGCATCAGATATCGTGCCCCGAATACGAGCAATTGAACGACTTATTGCAGAGCGGGAAATCGGCGACGATATTGCCTTCAATGGCGGCCTCAAGAAGCGGCCATTGAAACCACGACGGATCGCGCAGATGGCAGCGGATGACGCGTCCATCCTCGATCCGCGCCGCGGCCAGCACATCGCCGCGGAAACCTTCGGCAAAGCCCAGGCCTTCTCCGGTGCTGCCGCGGCGATCGATTGCGGTGACCGCCGGCCCCCCGGGCAGGCGCGCAATGATCTGCTCGATCAGCGCAAGGCTCTGTTCGACTTCATGGATGCGGATCCACACCCGTGCATTGACGTCGCCTGCCGTCAATACCGGAACGGTGAAGTGGAGTTCATCGTAGGGGGCATAAGGGAGCGCTTTACGCGCATCGAAGTCGCGGCCGCTGGCGCGTCCGACAAAACCCGGCGCGCCGAACGTCTCGGCGTAATCGCTGCGCACGATGCCGGTCGAGGCGGTGCGGTCCTGCAGCGATGCGGTATTGTCATAAAGCTGAACCAGAAGCGGAAAGCGCTGCCGGAACATTTTCAGTGCGGCTTGCAAGATCGGCGGGCCGTCGGCGTGCAGATCGGTCGCCACGCCGCCGGGGACAACGCAGTCCATCATCAGGCGATGTCCAAAACAGGCATCGGCGGCGCGCAGGACCTGCTCGCGCAGGATGCCGCAATGCGCGTGCATGATGGCGAAGGACGCGTCATTGCAGATGGCGCCGATATCGCCGAAATGATTGGCGAGCCGCTCGAGCTCCGCCATCAGCGCGCGCAGATAGCGCGCCCGCACCGGCACCTCGACATCGAGCGCGGCTTCGACCGCATGCGCAAAGGCGATGCCATAGGCGACGGTGCTGTCACCTGATGTGCGTGCGGCAAGTCTCGCGGCGCGCTCGATGTCGGCGCCGGCCATCAGCCCTTCGATGCCCTTGTGCGCATAGCCCAGCCGCTGTTCGAGCCTCACCACCGTCTCGCCGGAACACGTGAAGCGGAAATGGCCGGGCTCGATGATCCCGGCATGAACCGGACCGACCGGGATGCGATGCAGGCTTTCGCCTTCAACCGGGAGAAAGTCGTAGGCCGGACGTGGATCAACCGCCGGCAGGCGCGTGCCGAGCGGAAACTCCACGTCCCAAAAACCAAGATCGAGCCATGGCCGCGCGTCGGACGCGCCGACCGGCTCGAGTCCGTAGAGGCTATGGATTGCACGCTCCAGCCTGATCGCCGGTGGATGCGGCGCGCCGACGGAGGGAAATGTCTGCAGCGGGCATTCCAGCGTCACGACCGCGATATCGGCGCCGTTCCGGGTCATTGCCGCCAAATGCACCAGGCCCGGCGTGCCGGATTCACCCCAAAGTCCAAGCAGCGTCGCACGTCCGGCGGCAAGCTCGCTGACGGCCGCGCGCCAGCCGTCTTCAGTCACGACGACACGCGGCCATGGCCGATGCGCCTCGATCCGGCGACCCTGTGCAGCGATCTCGCGCAGTGAAGCCATACGGTTCATCCCAGAAGCTTCGCCACGTTCTCGAACCAGGCGACGAGTGCAGGCGGCAGATAGATGCCGGCCATCAGCACCAGCGCCAGATGCGCGAACATCGGGACGTAAGATGCGTCGGTCTTGCCGTTCGGTCCACGCGGCTCGCCGAAGGCGATGCTGTTGAGGCGCAGAAACAAAGCGGCAAGGGCGACCAGCAGTCCGAACACCAGCACCAGGGCCAAGAGCGGCGCGCGCGCAAAGGTTGAACTCACCACCAGGAACTCGCTCATGAAAATGCCGAGCGGCGGCAGGCCGGCGATAGCCACGACGCCGAGGATCAGCCCCCAGCCAAGCACCGGATGCGTCTCGGTGAGGCCGCCCATATCGGCGATGCGCTGCGTGCCCTTGACCTGCGCGACATGACCGACAGCGAAGAAGATCGCCGATTTGGTCAGCGAATGCATGGTCATGTGGAGAAGGCCGGCGAAATTGGCGAGCGGCCCGCCCATGCCGAAGGCGAAAGTGATGATGCCCATATGCTCGATCGAGGAATAGGCGAACATGCGCTTGATGTCGCGCCGGCGGTACAGCATGAAGGCGGCGAAGACGAGCGACAGCAGGCCGAGCGTCACCATCAGCGGACCGGGCGCGAGCGCCGCCGGATTGGCCGCGAGCAGCATCTTGAAGCGCAGCAGCGCGTAGAGCGCGACATTGAGCAGCAAGCCCGACAGCACTGCCGAAATCGGCGTCGGTCCCTCGGCATGTGCGTCGGGGAGCCAGGCATGGAGCGGCGCGAGCCCTACTTTGGTGCCGTAGCCGAGCAAAAGAAAGACAAAGGCAAGATCGAGCAACGCCGGATCGAACTCGCGGGAGCGGGTCACCAACACGGTCCACACCATGGCGTCGAGACCCTCGCCGACCACCGGCCGCGCCGCCATGTAAACGAGGATGGTGCCGAACAAAGCCAGCGCGATGCCGACGCTGCCGAGGATGAAATATTTCCAGGCCGCTTCGAGCGCCTCATGGGTGCGATAGATGCCGACCATGAGCACGGTGGTCAGCGTCGCGAGCTCGATCGCCACCCACATCAGGCCGATATTGTTGGCTATCAGTGCGAGATTCATCGCGAACATCAAGAGCTGATACATCGCGTGATAGAACCGCACGAAGGGCGGCGTCAGCCGCCCGGTCTCGAGCTCGTGGCCGATATAGCTGGCGCTGAACAAGGCCGTGGTGAAGCCGACAAAGGTGGTGAGCACGACGAACGTGCTATTGAGGTCGTCGACCAGGAGATAGGGGCCCGGCGCCGGCCGCCGAAAGAACAGCGACAGGGCGCAGACGAGCGTGAGCGCCGTCGCCAGCACGTTCAACCGCGCCGTCAGTCGATAGCCGGGAAGCAGCGCGAGCAGAACGGCGGCGACGGCCGGGATCGCCAGCAGACCGGCCATTGCGTTAAAGGTGACGGCGTCGCTCATCGGCGTTCCCCGCGGAAACGATCAAGCGCCTGGACGTCCACCGTGTCGAAACGCTCGCGGATGCGGAACAGGAATATCCCGATCACGATGAAAGCGATCAGGACCGAGAAGGCGACGCTGATCTCGACCACAAGCGGCATGCCCTTGGCGCCGGTCGCCGCGAGCACAAGCCCGTTCTCAAGCGACATGAAGCCGACCACCTGGCTCACGGCGTTGCGCCGCGTCACCATCATCAACAGGCCAAGAAGGATGACCGAGAGCGCGAAGGCGAGATCCTCGCGCGCCAGCGGATCGGCCTCCTGCGTCACGCGCAGCATCACGACCATCGACAGCGCGACCAGCCCGATGCCGGTGAGCATGACCGGACCGACGCCGATCGCCTTCTCGATCTCGCGGTGAATGCCGAGCCGCACGATCATGCGATGGAGCGCAACGGGAATCACGATGGCTTTGAAGACGAGCGCGATCGCCGCAGTGATGTAGAGATGCGGGGCATCCTGAACGAATGCCTGCCAGGCGACGGAAGCCGCAAGCACCAGCGCATGCAGGGCATAGACGTTGAGCAGCGCGTAAAGCCGATCCTGATAGAGCTCGAGAAAGCTGACCAGAACCAGCGAGCCGGCAAGCAGATGGGCGATGTCGAATTCGATACCGTGCATCAGAAGCTCGCCGACACGAACCGCAAGAGCGTCGCCAGCAGGCCTAGCATCAGCGCTGCGCCGAGGAATTCCGGCACCCTGAACACCCGCATCTTGGCGATCGAGGTCTCGAACACGGCGAGCAGAAAACCGCCGAGCGCGAGCTTGCCGAGATAGGCGAAGATTCCGAGCGCGAGCGTCGGCGCCGAAGCACCCGCCGACTCGATGTCCCAGGGCAGGAAGATGCAGGCCAAGAGCGACACGTAAAGGAGAAGCTTGAGCGCCGCGGACAATTCGATCAGCGCCAGATGCCGGCCCGAATATTCGAGCACCATGGCCTCGTGCACCATGGTCAGTTCGAGATGCGTCGCGGGATTGTCGATCGGGACCCGGCCGTTCTCGGCGAGAGCCACCATGACGAGGCCGAACAAGGCAAGCCCCAGCGACACGCGCAGGCCGACCTGCGGCGAGGCCATGAACTCGGCAACGTTCGAAAGCTGGGTCGAGCCGGCGATCAAAGCCAGCGTGAAAACCACCATGATCATCGCCGGCTCGGCGAGCGAAGCGATCATCGCTTCGCGGCTCGAGCCGATGCCGCCGAAACTGGTGCCGACGTCAAGGCCGGCAAGCGCGATGAAGAAGCGCGCGCTGCCGAGCAGCGCGATGATGGCGATAAGATCAGCCGACCAGGAGAACAACAGGTCGATGCGGAACGTCGGAATGAGCGAGGCCGCGACCCAGGTGGCGGCAAAAACCAGATAGGGCGTGGTGCGGAACAGCCACGACGCCTGATCGGCGAGCACGACTTCCTTGCGGCTCAGGCGGACGAGATCGCGATAGGGCTGGATCAGCGGCGGCCCTTGCCGGCGCTGCAGCCGCGCCTTCATCTTACGCACAAAGCCGGTGAACAGCGGCGCCAGCACGAGCAGCAGCAACATCTGGCCGCCCTGAATCAGGAGATCGCGGATCAGGGCCATAGCGCGAGCACCACAAGCAGAATCACCAGCGCGCCGAACACCAGACTCAGAAACTGGCGAATGGTCAGGAATTGCAGCGGATTGAGCCGATCGGCAGCGGCATCGACAGCGTCGGCGATCGGAACGTAGAGGAAGTCCCAGATCAGGTCGCGCATGCTGACTTTCAGCTGCGCCGGACGCATGTCGCCTGGCGGCGGCATCTCGACAATCTCCTCGGCACGAAACAGCGTCGCGCCGAAGACCCGGCGAATCGGCTCGGCCAAGCTCATGGCCGTGTACTGCGTCGCCGGGCTCGAATCGGGATAGCCGCAGTCCCAGGCCGGAGCGCGGCGCAGCCGATCCGAGGCAAGCCGATGGATGGCCGAAGCAGCCAGCGACCCCGAGATGATCATGAACAGGAAGACGAGCAGGCCGTCATAGGAACTACGGCTCGCCGCGACCGGCACGATGGCAAGCCATTGCGTGCCGGCCTGCCGCGGCATGTGCGCACCGATCAGCGCGCTGTTGACCGGCGCCAAAGCGTCAATGAACAAGCCCGGCAGGATGCCAGCGATGAGACAGGCGACCGACAGCAAAATCATTGCGGCGAGCGAGAAGCGGTCGGTCTCGGTCGCGGCCTGGGCAGCGCCGCTGCGCGGGCGACCGAGAAAAGTGATTCCATAGGCTCTGATGAAACAGGCGGCAGCGAGCGCCGCCGACAGCGCGAGCAGGGCGCCAACCGCCGGCACCACGATTTTCAGACCCCACGACGGCAATTGCGGGCTGAGCAGGATGGCCTGAAAGGTCAGCCATTCGGACGCGAAACCGTTGAGCGGCGGCAAGGCCGAAATCGCCGCGCAACCAACCAGGACGACAAAGGCGGTCTGCGGCATACGATGAATGAGCCCGCCGAGATGCTCCATGTTGCGCTCGCCGGTTGCGGTCAGCACCGCGCCGGCGCCGAAGAACAGGAGACTCTTGAACAGCGAATGGTTGAAGACGTGAAACAACGCGGCGGTCAGCGCCAATGCCGCCGCGGCCGGCATGTCATAGGCGCGGAAGGCAAGCGCCAGACCGACCCCGACGAAGATGATTCCGACATTCTCCAGCGTCGAATAAGCCAGCAGCTGCTTCAGATCGTTCTGCATCAACGCGTAGAGCAGCCCCATCACCGCGGTGATTCCGCCGACCGCCAGGACGACAATGCTCCACCACCAGGCCGGCGCACCGGCAAGCTCGAAGGCGATACGGACAAAGCCATAGACGGCGACCTTGGTCATCACGCCGCTCATCAGCGCCGAGACATGGCTCGGCGCCGCAGGGTGCGCGAGCGGCAGCCAGGCATGAAGCGGCACGAGCCCGGCCTTCGAACCGGCGCCGACCAGCGCCAGGAGCAGCGCAAGCGCTGCAAGACCTGCCGCAGGATGGGCCGCGCGCATCTGGGCGAATGTGTAAAGCCCGTCGGGACCGGCCAGCAGACCGAAACCAAGCAGCATGGCCAGCGTGCCGAAAGTCGCCATGACCAGATAGACGTAGCCGGCGCGCACGTTCTCCAGGGCGCGATGGTGCGACATCACGAGCGCCCAGGACGAAAGCGACATGAATTCCCAGGAGAATAGAAAGGTGAAAGCGTCGTCGGCGAGAACGACGAGCGTCATGCCGCAAAGAAACGCCGGATAGAACGGCAGCACGCGTTGCGGCGTCATCTCGTGTTCGCCGTAACCGAGCGCAAACAGGCTCGCGCTCAGTGCGCCAAGATCGACCACAATAAGGAAAAAGGCGGAAAGCGCGTCCAGGCGGAAATGCGACCCGAGCCAGGGCACGCCCAGCGGCAAGGCAAGGCTTTCGGGCGCTGCCGCGCTCAGGAGATGGACCGTTGCAGCCGCCAACGAGACCGCGGCCATGGCCATGCTGGCGCCGTAGACAAGGCGCGTTGCACCGGAAAAACGCGCAATGACGACGGCGAGCACTGCCAGGACGAGGAGCGCCGCGGCGCATGCGAGAACGACCGTCAGCGTCACGGCGCGGGCCTCTTCAAGCGCACGCCGCGGCCGCCGGTCTGGCTCGGGGCATTATCCGAGATCAGCTCGATGCCGAGCGCATCGAGTGCGGCGACAAGCTTCATCAGCGAGTCGACATTGCCGCGAATGACGCCGTCGCTCGCTTCCATTCGCTGGATGGTCGGCAGCGACAGTCCGGCCGCCTCAGCGAGCGTGCGCTGGTCAATGCCGAGAAGGGCGCGAGACGCCCGGAGCTGACCGGCCGTAATCATTTCGGTCCATCAATTATGATGTTTTATACATCATTATTTGTCATTTTAGATAACATTATGATTCATGAATCGTCAAGCGAGCGCGGGCGCTGCCTCCGACCCTGGCCGGGCTTGTTCCCGGACGAACTGGCGTGGCCGCGCGGCTGCCGGGCTCAGCACGGCACCGTGAGGAAGAAGACAGCGAGGAAGAAGACAGCGAGAATGACTGCCGAAGATGGGATGAAGCGCCGGCGACGACGTGCGCGATCATGCCGGCGGTGTTTCGGCCGCGGCTAGACCTTCACAGGTGCCGGCACGATAACGCCCGACCGCAAAAACAGATGTGCGACTGCTTTAGCCTTGCTTGCGCCGCAGGCGGACCACGACGTCGATGCGCGCGATCTCATAACCTTCGGGCGGCATCGGCGGCTTGCCGAAGACAACATCCGTTGCGGGGATGTCCATGAGATCGTTCTGATCTTCGACGTAGAAGTGGTGGTGCTCGGAATTGTTGGTGTCGAAATAGGCTTTCGACCCGTCCACGGCGACCTGCCGCAGCAAACCGACTTCGGTGAACTGATGGAGCGTGTTGTAAACCGTCGCCAGCGAGACCGGCACCTTGGCGCGGGTCGCCTCTTCGTACAGCATTTCGGCCGTCACGTGGCGGTCGCCCTTGGCGAACAGGATCCAGCCGAGCGCCATGCGCTGCCGCGTCGGACGCAGCCCCACATCGCGCAACTTCGACTTGACGTCATGCCACGGGCAGCCAGTGAGGTTGCCGTGTTCGGGCTGCCCCTGGTCCGTAATCATGGTGACGCTGGAAGCCGGCACGGAAGACTTCGGCATATTCGGCCTGTAGCCGTAGGTAGTGCCGGGGACTCGACGCGTTTCTGTCATAGCAAAACCAGTATTTTCATAGCAAACGTGTGGCCCAAGCCGGACCACACCCGTTGCATCTTGTTTTATTATACGCCACCTTGCGTCCGCTGCAACTGTCTCAGCCATCGCGCCGCGGGGCTCATTGCCCGCCGCTCAGACGCGTTTGCATGGGTGTGGCTTTTGCGCTTTCACCCGATATGTTAGGAAATCAGCGAAAGCCGCCCAAAACGCGAAGTCTGGCGGCGGAGTGGATGGGCATGCCGCAACGGCGTTCAAATTTCGAATATGAGGACCTCTTGGCCTGCGGGCGGGGCGAACTGTTCTCCGAAGGTCCGCAATTGCCGCTGCCGCCGATGCTGATGTTCGACCGGATTTCCGAGATCGCGGAAGTCGGGGGCGAATATGGCAAGGGCCTGGTCCGCGCGGTCTTGGAACTCAAGCCCGACCTGTGGTTCTTTCCTTGCCATTTCAAGGGCGACCCGGTGATGCCGGGCTGCCTCGGCCTCGACGCGCTCTGGCAGATGCTGGGATTCTTTCTCGGCTGGCTCGGTTCGCCGGGCCGCGGCCGGGCGCTCGGCATGGGCGAGCTCAAGTTTTCCGGCCAAGTCCTTCCGACCATGAAGAACATCGTCTACGGCATCGACATCAAGCGCGTAATGCGCTCGAAGCTCGTGCTCGGCATCGCCGACGGCTGGCTCTCCGCCGACGGCTCGGTGATCTATCGCGCGCTCGATCTGAAAGTCGGTCTGTTTCGCGACGCCGAGCCGCAGACGACCGGCGCCTAGGCGCGCCGGCGCTGCGAAAAATCGTGCCGCGACAGGATTACCAAGCTTGATCCCGAAATCCGGGGACTTATTTTTCGGGTAACATCGCGCCCAAGCCAAAATTCAAACGCTCAAAATTCAAACGCCAAATATCCGAACGAGGGACCAATGAAACGCGTCGTTGTCACCGGGATGGGCATCGTCTCGTCCATCGGCAACAATACGCAAGAGGTGCTGGCGTCGCTGCGCGAAGCCAAATCCGGCATCGTGCGCGCCGACAAATATGCCGAGCTTGGCTTTCGCTGCCAGGTGCATGGCGCACCGACACTCGATGCCAATGAAGCGGTCGACCGTCGCGCCATGCGTTTTTTGGGCGGCGGCGCCGCTTGGAATCATGTCGCCATGGAACAGGCGATCCGCGACGCCGGCCTCGAGGAGACCGACGTCTCCAACGAACGAACCGGCATCATCATGGGCTCGGGCGGCCCGTCGACGCGGACCGTCGTCGAGAGCGCCGATATCGCGCGCACGAAGGGACCCAAGCGTGTCGGCCCCTTTGCCGTGCCGAAGGCGATGTCGTCGACGGCCTCCGCGACGCTCGCGACCTGGTTCAAGATCAAGGGCGTCAACTATTCGATCTCATCGGCCTGCGCGACCTCGAACCACTGCATCGGCAATGCCTATGAGACGATCCAGGTCGGCAAGCAGGATATGATCTTCGCCGGCGGCTGCGAGGAACTGGACTGGACGCTGTCGGTCCTGTTCGATGCCATGGGCGCCATGTCGTCGAGCTTCAACCAGACGCCGGACAAGGCATCGCGCGCCTACGATGCCGATCGCGACGGCTTCGTCATCGCCGGCGGCGCCGGCGTGCTCGTGCTCGAAGAGCTCGAACATGCCAAAGCGCGCGGCGCAAAAATCTACGCCGAACTCGCCGGTTATGGCGCTACCTCCGATGGCGCCGACATGGTGGCGCCATCCGGCGAGGGTGCCGTGCGCTGCATGAAGATGGCGCTCGCGACCGTGAAGCCGCCGATCGATTACATCAATCCGCATGCGACTTCGACGCCGATCGGCGACCTCAAAGAGATCGAAGCGATCCGCGAAGTGTTCGGCGCCAAATGCCCGCCGATTTCGGCGACGAAATCGCTGACCGGCCATTCGCTCGGCGCCGCCGGAGTCCAGGAGGCAATCTATTCACTGCTGATGATGGGCTCGGGCTTCGTCTGCGAAAGCGCCAATATCCAGAAACTCGATCCGGCCTTTGACGACATGCCGATCGTGCGCGCGCGCCAGGACAATGCCAAGCTCGGCTGCGTCCTGTCGAATTCCTTCGGCTTCGGCGGCACCAATGCCTCCGTCGTGTTCAAACACGTGGACGCCTGACGCATGACCGGGTTGGTGTCGGGGCTGATGCAAGGCAAGCGCGGCCTGATCATGGGGGTCGCCAACGATCATTCCATTGCCTGGGGTATCGCCAAAGCGCTGGCGGCGCATGGCGCCATGCTCGCCTTCACGTATCAAGGTGACGCGCTGGGCAAGCGCGTGAAGCCGCTGGCCGCTTCGGTCAATGCCGATCTCGTTCTGCCCTGTGACGTCGAGGACATCGGCTCGGTCGATGCCGTGTTCGCCGAGCTCGGCCGCCTTTGGGGCTCCGTCGATTTCCTGGTGCATGCCATCGCCTTTTCCGACAAGACGCAGCTCACCGGCCGCTATGCCGACACGACGCGCGAAAATTTCCAGCGCACCATGCTGATCTCGTGCTTTTCGTTCACTGAAGCGGCCAAGCGCGCGGCGGCATTGATGCGCAACGGCGGCGCGATGGTGACGCTGACGTATAACGGCGGCGAGCGCGCCATGCCGAATTACAACGCCATGGGCGTCGCCAAGGCGGCGCTCGAGGCATCGGTGCGTTACCTCGCCGTCGATTTCGGCGGCAACGGCATCCGCGTCAATGCCATTTCATCCGGGCCGATCCGCACCTTGGCCGGTGCCGGCATCGGCGATGCGCGGGCGATGTTCGCATTCCAGCAGCGGCATTCGCCGCTGCATCGCGGCGTGACGCTCGAGGAGCTTGGCGGCGCCGGGCTTTATCTGTTGTCCGATCTCTCCACCGGCGTCACCGGCGAAATTCACTTCGTCGATTCCGGCTATAACGTCATCGCCATGCCGCACCCCGATGCGTTGCGGGCGGACCACAATCAGGCCACGGAAGACGCGGCGAAGTAGCTGGTGTCGCCAATACCCGCGGGTGGCCGTTCGAAGAACGGAGTCGCTGCGGCTGTGACGTGGACGGCCGGAACAAGCCCGGCCATGACGCGTCAGAGTTTCTCCAGATGCGGCATCACTTCGGCGGTGAACAGCTGCAGCGAGCGCAGCGCGTCCGGCAGCGGCATGTTGCCGAGGAACAGATACGTCAAAAGATAATTGATGCCGAGTTCCTCGGCCTGCCGCTCGATCTCCGCGCGCACGGTCCGCGGCGAGCCGGCAATCACGGTGCGGTCAGCGACGCAGGCCTCGAAATCGGCGCCGCGCGCCACGTTGAGCCGCGACGTCAATCCGGTCTGGCCATGCATCCTGCGCAGCCAGTTCAGGTGCGCAAGATGGATGTCCATGGCCGGCTTGCCGAAGCGCACGGCTTCGGCATCGGTATCGGCAACGAAGATGTGCCGCTGCACGCCGATCGCGGCGCCGCCGGGAAAGGCCGCTTTCGGCTGCGCCGGGCCGCCGCGCTTCTTCAGCGCCGCTTTGTAGGCGTCGATATTGGCCTTGGCGGTGGCCATCGGCCCCAGCGTGACAAAATGCAGGCCCTGCTCGCCGGCAAAGACCGAGCCGATCTCGTTGGACGAGCCGTACCAGAACGGCGGGTGCGGTTGCTGCAGCGGCCGCAATGCGATCGGGACGTTCTCGTAGACAAAGTGTTCGCCGGCATAGCTGAGCTTGTCGGTGACAAGGCCGGCGCTGACGCATTTGAACGCGTCGATGAAGATCTCGCGCGACTGGTCGTGCTCGACCTTGTGGAACTTCAGTTCGTAGGGCGACACGCCGCGGCCGACCCCGACGTCGAGACGGCCGGAGCTGAGATGATCGAGCATGCAGATTTCCTCGATCAGCCGCAGCGGCGAATAGAGCGGCAGGAGATAAACCAGCGGCCCGAGCCGCATCCGTTTGGTGGCGCGCGCAACGGCGCCGAGATAGACGCCCGGCACCGGCACCATATTGAGCGGAGTCGCGTGATGCTCGGCGACATGCAGGCAATAGAAGCTGGCGGCATCCGCCGCTTCGGCGAAGCGCAGCCGCTCGTCGAATAAGGTGGCCAGCGGCCGCTCGCCGTGTTCGACGTGATCAAAGAGCCCGATCTTCATGATGTCACTTCAGTGTGTTACGGATGCAGAATCATTTTCTCGGCAACAGGCCGATCAGCCGGCCCATGCCGCGGCAATCTTCGTCGGTTTTCAGCCCGGCGGCATGAATGCCATGGATCGCAAGCTCCTCGTCGCGATCTTCCGTATCGCCGGTGACGCCGACCGCGCCGATCACTTCGCCGCCGTCGTTGCGGATCAGCATGCCGCCGCCTTCGGGGAAGATCTGCTCCTCGCTCGCCGCGATCACGTAACGCATGAAAATCGGACGCTCCACCGCGCGCTCGCGCACCAGCTTGGAGCTGCGGCCGAGCGACAAGGCCGCATAGGCTTTGCCATAGGCCATTTCGAAGCGGATCATGGAGGCGCCGTCTTCTTTCTTGAAAGCTTTCACCTTGCAGCCGGGCTCGACGACGATCACGCTGATCGGCCGGCAATTCATTTCGGCGCCGCGGGCAATGATCGCGTTCATGATGATATCGGCTTGCGCCATCGTAACGATCGTCATGCGACGGTTCTCATGTGATGTGGTTCTCCCGCCGATGTTTCTGCCAGTTTCGGCGGCACGAAACCAGAGCATGGACGCGCGGGCCTGCCGCGCCGCCATGCGCTCCCCGCGAAGCTCCTCTTGCCTTGGACAGCCAGCCGCGCCACATGTGCGCGATGCCGGCTGCCACGCCTCCCCCGATCGAAGTCGACCGCCTCGTCAAGATCTACAAGACGGTTGCGGCCGTCGACGGCATTTCGTTCACGCTGAAGCCGGGTTCGGTGACCGGCCTGCTCGGCGGCAACGGCGCCGGCAAGACCACGACCATCGCCACCATCATGGGCCTGGTTCTGCCCACATCCGGCCGCGTTGCGGTGCTCGGCGCGGAGATGCCGAAAGAGCGCTACCGCGTGCTGCACCGGATGAATTTCGAAAGCCCCTATGTCGAAGTGCCGATGCGGCTGACAGTGCGGCAGAACCTGAAAGTGTTCGGCATGCTCTATGGCGTCGCCAATATCGGCGAGCGCACTGATGAGCTGGCGCGGCAGCTCGATCTCGTCGATCTGCTCGACCGTCCCACAGGCCGCCTGTCGGCCGGGCAGAAAACCCGCGTCGCGCTCGCCAAGTCGCTGATCAACAATCCCGACGTGCTGCTGCTCGACGAGCCGACCGCCTCCCTCGACCCCGACACTGCCGACTGGGTGCGCGGCCATCTCGAGCGTTATTGCCGCGACCGCCACGCCACCGTCCTGCTCGCCTCGCACAACATGAACGAGGTCGAGCGATTATGCGAACGCGTCATCATCATGAAACGCGGCCGCATCGAGGATGACGACGCGCCGCAAAAGCTCCTGGCGCGCTACGGCCGGCGCACGCTGGAAGAAGTCTTTCTCGATGTCGCGCGCGGCGAAGGCATTCATAGCGAGGCGGCGCAATGACCGGCAGCATCGAGAGCGCCTATGCCATCTCGCCGCGCCGCATCGCCGCGATGATGCTGCGTTATTGGTATCTCTTGCGTTCATCCTGGCCGCGGCTGCTTGATCTCGTTTATTGGCCGACGGTGCAAATGGTCACCTGGGGCTTCCTGCAATATTACATCGCCAACAATGCCGGTTTTTTCGCGCGCGCCGGCGGCACCTTCATCGGCGCGGTGCTGCTGTGGGACATCTTGTTTCGCGGCCAGCTCGGCTTTTCGATCTCGTTTCTCGAGGAAATGTGGTCGCGCAATATCGGCAACCTGATGATGAGCCCGCTGCGGCCCGCCGAATTCATCATCGCGCTGATGGTGATGAGCGTGGTGCGGCTGTCGATCGGCGCCGTGCCGGTGACATTCCTCGCCATCGCCTTCTTCGGCTTCAACCTCTACGGTTTGGGCTTGGCGCTGGTCGCGTTCTTTTTCAATTTGATGCTGACCAGCTGGGCGATCGGAATTTTTGTGTCGGGCCTCATTCTGCGCAACGGCATGGGCGCGGAGAACCTCGCCTGGTCGATCATGTTTCTGTTCATGCCGCTCACCTGCGTTTATTACCCCGTGACCACGCTGCCTGTCTGGCTGCAGCCGATCGCCTGGGCACTCCCGCCGACCTATGTCTTCGAGGGCATGCGGGCACTGCTGATCGACAAGGTCTTCCGTCCTGATCTGATGCTCGACGCGCTGGCGCTGAACGCCGTGTTTTTTGCCGTCGGCGTTTTTGGATTTCTCAAGCTGCTGCAGAGTGCACGCCGGCACGGCACGCTGATGCAAACCGGCGAATGAAAATTGCATTCCTACAAAACGCGACAGGCGCTGCGGCGGTTTGGTAAGGGCTCTTACGTATGGGCGCCCATGTGTGAAACGAATGGCAGGAAAGCGTTGACTCTCCTACGTAACGCTTATGGAAAGTTTTCCTTGTATATTGACGCGATGACATACAACAGTCACAATGCTGCACTGCAGCAGTCCGGGCAAGGTTACTAATGGCTATCGGTGAGTTTGGCGGCGCGCCTTCCGTTCCAGGCGGCGAAGGCGGCGTTCTATTATCGACGCCGCTCTACTGGTTCTATGAGATGAGCCACGCTGCGCTCAATCCGTCGCGCGCAATGGCCGACGCGACGCGGCTGTTCTTCAAGAATCCAGTCAATCCGCTGTCGTTCACGACCTACGGCAAATCCATCGCCGCGGCGTGCGAATTGTTCGAGCGCTCGACGCGCCGTTACGGCAAGCCGGAATGGCGGATCTCTTCGACGCTGGTCGGCGGCGAACGGGTGCCGGTCAACATCACGACCGCGTGGGAGCGGCCGTTCTGCCGCTTGTTGCATTTCGAGCGCGTCTTCCGGCATCCGCCCAAGCGGCCGCATCCGAAGCTGCTGATCGTCGCTCCGATGTCGGGCCACTATGCGACGCTGCTGCGCGGCACCGTGGAAGCCTTCCTGCCCAATCATGACGTCTACATCACCGATTGGACCGACGCGCGGATGGTGCCGATGCAGGAAGGACTGTTCGATCTCGACGATTATATCGATTACGTGATTTCGATCCTGCACGCGCTTGGCGGCGACGCCCATGTGGTTGCGGTGTGCCAGCCCTCGGTGCCGGTGCTGGCCGCCGTCGCGCTGATGGAGGCGGACGAGGATCCCTATGCGCCGACCTCGATGATCCTGATGGGCGGCCCGATCGATACCCGCGTCAATCCGACCGCCGTCAACGATCTTGCGCAGAAGCGCGGCATCGACTGGTTCCGCACTCACGTCATCACCAAAGTCCCGTTCCCGAATCCGGGCTTCATGCGCGACGTCTATCCGGGCTTCCTGCAGCTCAACGGCTTCGTCAGCATGAACCTCGACCGCCATATCGAGGCGCATAAGCAATTGTTCCTGAACCTGGTGAAGGGCGACGGCGATTCCGCGCTCAAGCACAAGGAGTTCTATGACGAATATCTCGCCGTCATGGATCTCGCGGCCGAGTTCTATCTGCAAACGGTCGACACCGTGTTCGTCAAGCACGCGCTGCCGAAAGGCCAGATGACGCATCGCGGCCGGCCGGTCGATCCGAGCCGGATCACACACACCGCGCTGCTGACAGTGGAAGGCGAGTTCGACGATATTTCCGGCGTCGGCCAGACCGAAGCGGCGCATAAGCTGTGCGTGAATATTCCGCCGCAGCGCAAGGCGCATTGGCTGCAGCACGGCGTCGGCCATTATGGCGTGTTCAACGGCTCGCGCTTCCGCTCCGAGATTGCGCCGCGTATCTCCGATTTCATCCTGTCGATGGGCGAGTCGCGTCCGGCGTCGCTCAATGGCTCGAGCAAGCGCTACGCCGGGAACGGCGCTGCGCTGCATACGGTGTAAGGCGGCAAGCGCCGTAATCTTCCCGCACTCTCCCCGTAGGCTCGGCGATATGGCACTATCATGTGATTCATGTCGCGTTCGGCGTTGTGTTTTCTCTAGCCGTTCGTTCCGGTGCTAGCCGCCATTCACATCGCGCGGGAGTGACCTCGCCATGTCTTCAGAGAGAGCGCCGCAAGAGAGAGCGTTGCGCGCGCTGCTCTATCGCCGCTCAAGCGAGCCGCAGACGATCGAGATCGCATTCGCCGGCGCGATCTATCCGGTGCAGTTGCGCCGGCACCGCCAGGCCCGCCGCTACACGCTCCGCATCCAGGCGACCAACCGCGAGGTCATTCTGACGATCCCGCCGCGCGGCACGGTGAAAGAGGCGAGCGCCTTTGCGCAGAAGCACGGTGGCTGGATCGCGGCGCGGCTCGGCCGGCTGCCGGAGGCCACCCCTTTCGCCGACGGCATCGTGGTGCCGCTGCGCGGCGTGCCGCATCGCATCACCCATCGCCGAAGCGCCCGCGGCACGGTGTGGACCGAGATCGGCGACAGTGGCGAGCCGCTACTGTGCGTTGCAGGCCTTGAGCCCCATGTCGACCGGCGCATCGGCGATTTCCTGCGCCGCGAAGCCAAGCGCGACCTTGAAGCGGCAAGCCGGCGCTATGCCGAGGCGCTCGGCCTCACTTTCAAGCGCGTGACCGTCCGCGACCAATCGAGCCGCTGGGGCTCGTGCTCGACCGCCGGCATGCTGTCGTTTTCCTGGCGGCTGATCCTGGCGCCGAGCCAGGTCCTTGACTACCTCGCTGCACATGAAGTGGCGCATCTCATCGAAATGAACCATTCGCCGAAATTCTGGCGCCTGGTGCAGCGCATTTGTCCGCATCATCAGAACGCCAAAACTTGGCTCGACGCATTTGGCGCCGACCTGCACCGCTATGGTCTGCCGGGATAACTTTCAGGATATTTTCTTGCGCTCGCATTCCGGTCGGCGTTCCAAATAGCGCGTTCCAGGTAGCACGTTTTAGGTAGCGCGGTTCCGCTGCAGCGCAGGTCCGTCTTCGCACCGCAGCTGGATCTTTCGTGGCCGCCCGATCGCTCCTAAAAGCCGGTTTCAGCTTTCAGGATTTGGCCCGGGACATGCGCCTTTTGACGCAGCCTGAAAACACTAAACCGTGATCTGCGTTGTTTCCGCGGGGCAGCTACATATCTGAGGATCGTTAGGCCGACTGGGCGGTTCCCCATCCCCCGACACCCCGCCGTCCGGTCAGATAAGCCTGAGTTGAGGCAACAACTGAAGGGCCCCAAGCGCGTAGACTGCTTGGGGCTCTTTTCTTGTTTGGAGCCTGACCGCGGCGGGCTGCTGCAGTTAAGCTTAGTTCTTTACCAGATCGCCCAACAGGCTCGCCGCCACCGAGAGCTTCGAAAGCGTAAGGCCGGAACTCGCAATTTCTTGAACGGCAAGCCGAATGCGCTCGACCTCGGCCTTGCGCGGCGCAATCCAGGCCTCGACGGCGCCGGCGCCGGCCGTACCGTTCCCGACCATTGCAGCGGTGAGCCGCCGCTCGGCATCGCCGATCGAGTCGCGGGCGCGATCGAGCGCCAGCCGGTCGAAATAATCGGTAATGGGAATCGTTTCAGCGGCCGCCGCGATCCGGTCGAGACGGAAGAAGGCACCCGCGGCGAAGTAGGTGGCGGCGACTTCGCCGACTTGCCGGCGGGTACGGTCAGCAACCAGGACGATATCGGGAGCCGAGGCGAGCACGCGCAGGTCGGCGATGCGGCCGGCCAGATCCGCAGGGACGCCGCCATCGGCGAACGCCTGCCGGCGTGCGGCGCGCGCGTCCGACAGATCCTGCGAGACCGCACCATCCAAAGCCGCCGCCACTGCGGCAATGCCGTCGCGATAATGCGCGACGACGTCGGCCAGCCCCTTTGACAAATCGACATTGCGCAGGAACCAGACGATGCGGTCGAGCAGGAGATCTTGCACCGCAGCGTAGAGATCGAGCTGAAGCTTGCTGGAAATCTTGTTGTCGAGGCCGTCGATCGCCGTATTCAACGCCGTCATGCCGTAGCTGTCGCGCACGATGGCGAAAGCCTGGGCGATGGCCGCAGGCGCGGCGCCGGTCTGATCAGCGATGCGCACGATCAGCGACGGCCCGCCGCGATTGATCATCGAATTGGCGAGTTGCGTCGCGATGATTTCGCGGCGCAGGCGATGGTGTTCGAGCGCGTCGGGATAGCGTTCGGCGACGGCTTTCGGGAAATAACGGCCGAGCTCGCGCCCGAGATAGCGTTCATCGGGCACGGCGGATTCCAGAAGATCATCGTAGAGCGTGAGCTTGGCGTAAGCGAGCAGCACCGCGAGCTCCGGCCGGCAGAACGGCTGCGCGCGGCGGCGGCGCTCGGTGAGCGCCATGTCGTCGGGCAGATATTCGACGGCGCGATCGAGCAGACCGCGCGTTTCCAAGATCTGAATGAGCCGCTGCAGGAAGCCGAAATCCTCCATGCCGCGCCGCTGCGCCAGCGACAGCGCCAAAGGCTGCAGATAGTTGTTGCGCAGCACGAGGCCCGCGACCTCGTCGGTCATTCCGGCAAGCATCACATTGCGGGCTTCGCGCATGAGCCGGCCGTCGCGCAGCGGAATGGAGAGCGCGATCTTGATATTGACCTCCATGTCGGAGGTGTTGACGCCGGCGGAATTGTCGATGGCGTCGGTATTGAGCCGGACGCCGCGGAACGCCGCCTCGATGCGGCCGCGCTGGGTCATGCCGAGATTGGCGCCCTCGCCGATCACCCTGCAGCGCAGGTCCTTGCCGGCGATGCGGATAGCATCATTGGCGCGGTCGCCGACGGCATCGTCGGTTTCGTCGGAGGCGCGGATATAGGTGCCGATGCCGCCGAAAAAGATGAGATCGACCTGGGCCTTCAAGATCGCGCGGATGAGATCCTGCGGCGTCACGTGTGCGCTCACACCAAACAGCTTCTGCGCTTCGACCGAGAGGCTGATCTCCTTGGCGCTGCGCGGATAGACGCCGCCGCCCTCGGAAATGATCGACTTGTCGAAATCCTGCCAGCTCGAACGCGGGAGATCGAACAAGCGCCTGCGCTCGGCAAAGCTTCGTTCCGGATCGGGATTCGGGTCGATGAAAATATCGCGGTGATCGAAAGCCGCGATCAGCTTGGTCGTCGTCTCACGCAACAGGCCGTTGCCGAACACGTCGCCCGACATGTCGCCGACGCCGACGGTCGTGAACGGCGTCACGCCGATGTCGACATCCATTTCGCGGAAATGCCGCTTCACCGATTCCCAGGCGCCGCGGGCGGTGATCCCCATCTTCTTGTGATCGTAGCCGGCCGAGCCGCCCGAGGCGAAAGCATCGTCGAGCCAGAAGTCATGCGCGATCGCGAGCTCGTTGGCGATGTCGGAAAATGTCGCCGTGCCCTTGTCGGCCGCAACCACGAGATAGGGATCGTCGTCGTCGTGACGCACGACATCGGCCGGCGGGACGACGCCTTTGGTGCCCACGCCGATATTGTCGGTGATATCGAGCAGGGTCGAGATGAACGATTTGTAGGTGGCGACGCCTTCGGCCTGGATGGCTTCGCGCGAACCGCCCGCCGGCAGATATTTCGGTACGAAGCCGCCCTTGGCGCCGACCGGCACAATCACCGCGTTCTTGACGTTCTGCGCCTTCACCAGGCCTAAGACTTCGGTGCGGAAATCCTGCGGCCGGTCGGACCAGCGGATGCCGCCGCGCGCCACCTTGCCGAAGCGCAGATGCACGGCTTCAAGCCGCGGCGAATAGAGAAAGACTTCGTAGAGCGGCCGCGGCAACGGCATGCCGTCGACCTTGCGGCTGGAAAATTTGACGGCGATCAGCTCCTTGCCGAAGCCGTCGCTGCCGATCTGATAGAAGTTGGTGCGAATCGCGGCGCGGACCGCGTTGACGAAGTGGCGCAGGATGCGGTCCTCGTCGAGGCTCTCGACCGCCTGCAGCGCGTTTTCGATTGCGCCTGCGATCTCGGTCTCGCGCGCGGCGCGCGCATCCCGCGTAATCGCCGGATGCGGGCTGAACCGAGCCTGGAACAACGACACGATCTGCGCGGCGATGCCGGCAAATTTGCGCAGCGTCGTCCACATATAGTCTTGTGAATAAGGCACGCGGATCTGGCGCAGGAAGCGCGAAAAGGTGCGGATCAGCGCGACATCACGCCAGCCGAGGCCGCACGCGAGAACAAGCGCGTTGTAACCGTCGCTCTCCGCCTTCTTGCCCATCACGACCAGGAAACAGGCTTCGAGCCGCTCCTTCAGCACGGCAAGGTCGAAATCGCCGCCCAGCGCGCTTTCGAGCACCATGTCGTGGAACCAGATCGAGTCACCGCCTTTGGGCTGAAGGTGATAGGTGCGCTCGTCGACGACGCGGAAGCCCATGTTTTCGAGCACAGGCACACGCGCCGACAGCGCGATCGGCCGGTTGTGGCTGAACACTTTCAGTCCGGCGCTCTGCGGGCCGCCGCCTTGCTCGCGGTAAAACGCAACGCCGAGCGGACGGTCCGGCTTTAGCGTCTCGATCAAGCCGATATCGGCGAGCGCCACCGGCGGCGCATAGACCTCGCGATAGTCGATCGGAAAGGCGTCGCGATAGCGCGCGAACAACACGCTGCCGCGCGCCGCACCGGAGCCGGCCGACAGCGCCTCGTAGAGGTCATCGGTCCAGCTGCGCACAATCGCCTGAACATCGCGATCGAGCCTGGCGCGATCCGGATCGGGCGCCTCGCCCCGATTGCGGCCGATGATGAAGTGCACCCGCACCATCGGCCCTTCGGTGAAGAACGGATGATAGGCGCTGACATGGCCGTTGAACGCCGCGGCGAGATAATTGCCGATCGCCGCTCTCACCTTGCTGTCGTAGCGGTCGCGCGGGACATAGACGAGCACCGAGATGAACCGGTCGAAGCGGTCGCGCCGCGGCAAGACGCGCGCACGCGGCCGCTCGTCGAGCTGCAGGATGGCGAGCGCGAACTGATAGAGCATGTCCTCGTCGATCTGGAACAGCTCGTCGCGCGGGTAATTCTCAAGCACATTGACCAGCGCCTTGCCGGAATGGCTCGCCGGATCGAAGCCGGCACGGCGGATGACGCCATCGATCTTGCGGCGCAGGAACGGAATGCTGCGCGGCGGGCGCGTATAGGCCGTCGAGGTGAACAGGCCGCAGAACCTGCGCTCGCCGACAAGCTTGCCTTGGCGATCGAAGCGCTTGATGCCGATGTAATCGAGATAGACGCGCCGATGCACGCGCGAGCGGATCGTCGCCTTGGTGACGATGAGGAGCTTCGGCTGTTCGAGAAAGGCGCGGATTTCCGGCGTGATCGTCAGCGGCTGGTTCCAGCGCTGCAGCAGCCGCACGCCGTGCGAGCGCAACAAGCCGAGCCCGGTTTCGAAGGACGGCGCGAGCGCGTCACCGCTTTCGTTGAAGGAATAATCGCGCGCGCCAAGCAGCGTGAAATTGTCGTCCTCGATCCATTCGAGAAATTGTATCGCTTCGGCAATCTCGTCGACCGGCAGCGGCGGCGGATTGCTGCGCAGATCGGCAATGATGCCGTTGATGCGCGACAGCATCGGCTTCCAGTCCTGCACGCTGATACGGACATCGGTGAGGATGCTCTCGATCTCGCGCACCAGATCGGCGCGTTGCTCGGCGTCGTCGAGGTCGTCGAGGTGAATATGAATGAAGCTCTCGCGCTCGCCGCCGACGTTGCGGCCGCCCTTGAAATTGACCAGCCGGCCGGAGAGATCGCGCTCGACGACGAAGACCGGATGAACGAACAGGCGGATGTCGAGGCCGCGCTGGTTGATCTCGCCGACCACGGAATCGACCAGAAACGGCATGTCGTCGTTGACGATGTCGAGCGCCGCACCGCCGTTTTTGCCCGGCAACGGTTCGAGACTGATCTTGGCGGTACTGGCCGGCCGTTCCTGCAACAGCGACCAGGAGCGCTCGGCGATGCCGACAAGTTCATCCGCGCTGTAGCGCTCGAGGTCCTGCGGCACCGCAAGACCGAACAGCTTGGCGATGAAATCGTCGGGGATGTCGCGCCGCCGCTGCGCCAGCAGCGCGCTCGCAGCGCCGATCAGCGCAACGCTGGCATAATCGCCGTCGTGCTCACCATTGGGGGGAGTATCGCCTCGGGGTAAATCTTGGACGTTCATGGTCCCCCTCCTCGATTCGTTGCGATACTAACCGCTCAAGATACGGATGCGCTACCATTCGCACGCGACCTTTTGCGCCCTGCCCCCCGCCATTTGATATAGTCGTCCCATCAGCCGCGGAACGGCGCAGCTGCAGCGCCCGCCGGCTCGAAGAGTTCCGCCAACCCGAGAGAGCGCCAATGGCCAATGCCAGCAAAAAGACCGCCGCCAAACCGGCCAGAACCGCGCGGCCGAGCGCCGTCGCGGGAGACGATACCGAGATCACGGCGCTGGATCTGGCGGCCGCGCCGCTGACGCCGCACATGGCGGCCTATTTCCGCAAATGCGAGGAAAAACTCGGCTTCGTGCCGAACGTGCTTAAGGCCTATGCCTTCGACATGGCCAAGCTCGAGGCTTTCGTCGGCATGTATAACGACCTGATGCTGGCGCCCTCGGGCTTGAGCAAGCTCGAACGCGAAATGATCGCTGTCGCGGTGTCGGCACATAACCGCTGCTACTATTGCCTGGTCGCGCATGGCGCCGCGGTGCGGGAATTCTCCGGCGATCCGCCGCTCGGCGAGCTGATGGCGATGAACTACCGCGCCGCGCGGCTCTCCAAGCGCGAGCGCGCCATGCTCGACTTTGCCGTCAAGCTGACGGCCGAGCCCTGGTCGGTCGAAGAGGCGGACCGCGAACAGCTGCGCCGCGCCGGTTTCTCCAATCGCGACATCTGGGACGTCGCCGCCGTGGCCGGCTTTTTCAACATGTCGAATCGGGTTGCCTCGGCGACCGATATGCGACCCAACAGCGTGTATCATCGGCAGGCGCGCTGACGCGTCATGAGAATTCATGAGAATCATGTGCCTCGGGAGAACCCGATGCAGGTTCCACCTGGAGCAAATAGCTCTGACATCTCCCGTCAGTGCGGGGGAGCAAAGCAACGAAGCAATCTGCGCCGTCAGCGCCGAACTGGATTGCTTCGCTTACGCTTGCGGTGACGAATTTGCTATTTGTGCACTGATAAGTCGCGAATGCTCGGTTTCCCGCCTGACAGCGGATTGTCCGGATCCCAGCCGTAGCGCAGCGTCTCGAAACGCATTGCGCGCGCGTCGAACATCACAAGCCGCCCGACCAAATTCTCGCCGAAGCCGACAATCTCGCGGATCACTTCGAGCGCCATCATTGATCCGATAATGCCGGCGAGCGCACCGAGAATGCCCGCCTCGGCGCAGGCCGGCACGGTGCCGGGCGGCGGCGGCTCGGGAAACAGACAGCGATAGGTCGGATTGGGCTTGCCGTCGGCGCCGTGCTCGTGCGCCCGGACCGTGGTGAGCGTGCCGTCGAAGGCGCCGAGCGCGGCCGTCACCAGGGGCTTCCTGGCAAAGTAGCAGGCGTCCGCCACCAGATAACGCGTGGCGAAATTATCCGAACCGTCGGCGACGATGTCGTAGTTCTCGATCAGAACGAGCGCGTTTTGCGCTGTGAGCCGGACAGAATGCGGTTCGACCGCGACGTGCGGATTGAGCCGGCGGATGGCGGCCGCCGAGCTCTCCGTCTTCGGAAGGCCGACCTCGGGCGTGCCGTGAATGACCTGCCGCTGCAGATTCGACAAAGCCACCACGTCGTCATCGACGATGCCGAGTGTGCCCACGCCTGCGGCGGCGAGATACAGCAGCGCCGGCGCGCCAAGACCGCCGGCCCCCACCACCAGCACCCGGGCACGGCCAAGCGCCGCCTGTCCGGGCCCGCCCACTTCGCGCAGCACGATATGGCGCGCGTAACGTTCAAGTTCGTCAGCCGTCAGCATGGGAGCAATATAGGTCGTCATTTACGATTGGGCGACTGCGCTCAGGGACGGCACCTCCGCACAGCCCTCGCACATTGGACTCCCTTCGCCGTTCGGCTAGGCTTGAGCCGCCAGCTAGGTGCGACGATGACGGCGAAGGGCATGATGATTGCTGTCGCCGCCGTGTTTTCGGCGGGTGTGCTGATCTTCGCGCCGCCGGCAGCGGCGAAGCCGGCCAAAGCCGCCGAGGCCGCCAAGGCGGCGCATGGCAAAGCCGCCGCCAAATCGGATACCGGCGTGAACACCCATAATGCCGCGCCGCCCGGCGCCGAGACCGGCGTGTCCGAGGCGCAGCGGCTCGCCATCCAGGCAGACTTGGTCTGGCTGTTCGGCTATGGCGAAATGGGCGCCGAGGAAATCAACGCCCACCTGCTCGATCAAATCAAAGCCTTCCAGCGGCGCAACAACGATAAGGATACCGGCATCCTCACCGATCTGGAGCGCGCCGCGCTTGCGGAAGCCGCCAAGCCGAAACAAGCCGCCGTCAACTGGCGTGTGATCGACGATGCCGCGACCGGCGCGCGGCTTGGCGTGCCGGAAAAGCTCGTGCCGAAGGCCACCGCCGCACGCACCGGCAGCCGCTGGTCGTCAACGGGAGGCCAGGTCGTCATCGAAACCTTTCGCCTGCGCGAAGCCTCGCTTGTGGCTTTGTTTGATCAGGACAAGCGCGTGGCACGGCGCGAGATCGGCTCGAGCAATCTCGAGCCGAACTCCTTCATCATCACCGGCCAGCAGGGCCTGAAGAAGTTCGTCGAACGGGCGCAATCGAGCGGCAGCGAAGTGCGCGGCGTGACCGTGCTTTACGATCAGGCGACCGAAGGGACCATGGCGCCAATCGCGCTCGCCGTCGCCGACACGTTCGAGGGCTTTCCCGATCCGGCAGCGCCGCCCATGGCCGAGCGGCGGCGCGGTGTCGATTATGGCAGCGCCATCATCGTAACTGGCACCGGCGATCTCCTCACCACGGCGCAAATGACGGATGAATGCCGCGCCATCACGATACCCGGTTACGGTCATGCAGTTCGCGTCGCCGCCGACAAAGCGAACGATCTTGCGCTGCTGCGGCTCTATGGCGTGCGCGGCCTTGCGCCGATGTCCTTTGCCGAGGATGCTTCCGCGGCAAACGTGCTGACGCTGCTGGGAATTGCCGACCCGCGGAGCGACGGCGGCGACGAAGTGACGAGATCGACCGCGCAACGCACCGATCAGGGGCTCGATCCCGTGCCGGGGCTCGGCTATTCCGGCGCCGCGGCAGTGGATGCGCAGGGCCGGTTTGCCGGCATGGTGACGATGAAAGCGCCCGTCGTCGCCGGAGCTGTCGCGATCCCGCGGGCAACGCTGGTGTCGGCCGCCGCGGTGCGGGCCTTTCTGCAAAGCCAAGGCGTTGCCGTGAGCGCCGGCCAGGAACCCGGCCCCGGCGCCACCGCGCGATCGATCCTGCGCGTAATTTGCGTCAGATGACGCGCGGCACGCGCGACTATTTGTTCTGGAAGTTCGGCGGACGCTTCTCGACAAAGGCGTTCATGCCTTCCTTCTGGTCCTTGGTCGCGAACAGCGAGTGGAAGATCCGCCGCTCGAAGCGAATGCCCTCGGCCAATGAGGTTTCCAGCGCGCAATTGACCGCCTCTTTCGCCGCCAGCACCGACGGCAGCGACATTGCGGCAATCGTGGCTGCAACCTTGAGCGCTTCTTCAACGAGGCTCTGCGCCGGCACGACGCGGGCGACGAGACCGGCGCGCTCTGCCTCCGCGGCATCCATCATGCGGCCGGTCAGGATCAGGTCCATCGCCTTGGCCTTGCCGACGGCATGCGTCAGCCGCTGCGTGCCGCCGATGCCGGGAATGATGCCGAGTTTGATCTCCGGCTGGCCGAACTTCGCGTTGTCCGCAGCAATGATAAGATCGCATTGCATGGCCAGTTCGCAGCCGCCGCCGAGCGCGAAGCCGGCCACCGCGGCGATGACCGGCTTGCGCACCCGCGCCACGCGGTGCCAATCGGCGCAGAAATCATCGAGATAGACGTCGATGAATTCCTTGCCCGACATTTCCTTGATGTCGGCGCCCGCGGCGAACGCCTTCTCCGAGCCGGTAATGACCATGCAGGCGATCGTGCCGTCGGCCTCGAAGGCGTCGACGGCGAGCGCGAGTTCGCGCATCAGCGCCCGGTTGAGCGCATTGAGCGCCTGCGGCCGGTTGAGTCGGATCAGCCCGATTTTATCGCGGGTCTCGACGATAATATTCTCCGTGCCCATCGGCTCATCTCCCGGATCATTCCTGGCAATCGCGTTCGTCGCTCATTTCTGGCACGTTGGACAGTAAAACGTCGAGCGCCCATTCTGCACGATGCGCTTGACCTTGCCCTTGCAGCCCTTGGTCCGGCACGGTTCGCCTTCGCGGTCGTAGACTTGGAAATCGTGCTGGAACATGCCGAGCTCGCCGTCGGTCAGCCGGTGATCGCGCAACGACGAGCCGCCGGCTTTGATCGCCGCCTGCAGCACCGCCTTGATCGCCTCGACCAGATGCTCGGCGCGCGCATTGGGCCCGCCGTTGCGCGTGGCGATGGTCGAGGCCATGCGCCTGGGCGACAGATGCGCGCGAAACAGCGCCTCGCAGACATAGATATTGCCGAGCCCGGCGACCAGCCGCTGATCGAGCAGGGCCGCTTTCAGGCTCGTCTTCTTGCCGTGGCAAGCGCGCGCCAGCATGGCGGCATCGAATTCATTGCCGAGCGGCTCGGGACCAAGCCCTTTCAACAGCGGCTCAGCGTCGAGCCTGTTGCGGGCGACGAGCTTCATCGAGCCGAAGCGGCGCGGATCGTTGAAGGTCACGCTGGCGCCGGACGACATGTGAAATACGACATGATCGTGGGCGGTGTGCTTGGCGCGCTCGTGATAATAGCTGCTCAGCTGCTTGCCTTCCTCGCCGCCATTGTCCTGAAAGACATGAAACGAGCCGGACATGCCGAGATGCATCAGCAACACGTCGCCCGAAGACAGATCGGCGAGCAGATATTTGGCGCGCCGGCCGAGCCCGGTCACGGTCTTGCCCTGCAGCCGCGCGGCGAAATCCTTCGGCAGCGGCCAGCGCAGATCGCCGCGATGCACGTCGACCTTGACGAAGCTCTTGCCTTCCATGGCAGGCTCGAGCCCGCGGCGCACGGTTTCGACTTCGGGCAATTCAGGCATCTAGCGACGGACTTTCATGCGGTGGGAATATCATGCGGCAGCCGGCGCGGTCGGCTCGCCAAATCTGATGTGATTGCCGAACGGATCGGTCACCCAGACCTCGATCATGCCCCAGTCCTGCCGCTGCAGGCCGGGCCGCATATGCCGGTATGTCTTGGCATTCAATTCGCGATGCAATTCTTCGACGCCGGTCATGTAGACATAGGCCGTCGAGCCGGGCGTGGCGTCGCCGAAATGCTCGCTCAGATGCAGGGCTAGCGCTTGCCGCGAGACCTGCATATAGACCGGAGCATCCGGCGCGAAACGGGCCGCCCAGTCGACCTTGAAGCCGAGGAAATCGAGATAGAATTCGCGAGCCTTTTCCAGCGAGAAAATCCGGAATATGGGAACGGTGCGCTGAAACCGAATGGTCATTCTGAACCCCTTTAAGGCCCGGATATGCGTCCCCTAAACCATGACAGCCGGGCTTTGTAGCGCGCAGGCGCCCACCGCGCTATCGTCGAAATGAAGGACAGCAATGACTAACCACAACGAACAGCCGGCCGATTTCGGCTATCGCCAGGTGCCGCTCGACGAGAAGCAGGAGCTCGTCGACGACGTCTTTCACAGCGTCGCCGGCCGCTACGACCTGATGAATGACCTGATGTCGTTCGGGCTGCACCGGGCGTGGAAAGATGCGCTGGTCACCGCGGTCAATCCGCCGAAGCACACGCCCTTTGCGCTGCTCGACATTGCCGGCGGCACCGGCGATGTCGCCATGCGCGTCATCGCCGCCGGCGGACCCCAAACCCGCGCCGTCATCAGCGACATCAATGCCGGAATGCTCGATGTCGGCCGTGCCCGCGTCGCAGCGCAGGCGCTCGACGACGTCATCACCTTCGCCGAGGCCAATGCCGAGGCGCTGCCGTTCGCCGACGGGAGTTTCGACGCCGCCACCATCGCGTTCGGCATCCGCAACGTGCCGCGCATCGAGCGCGCGCTGGCCGAGGCGTTTCGCGTGCTCAGGATCGGCGGCCGCTTCTGCTGCCTGGAGTTCTCCGCGGTCGACGTGCCCGGCCTCGACCGCGTCTATGATCTCTATTCCTTCAATGTCATTCCGCGGCTTGGCCGCATGGTCACGGGCGACGCCGATTCCTATCGCTATCTCGTCGAATCGATCCGCCGTTTTCCCAAGCCGCAAGTGTTCGCTGCGATGATGCGGAAGGCAGGCTTTGCCCGCGTCTCGGTCCAGCCGATGACCGGCGGGATCGTCACGCTTCATTCCGGCTGGCGTTTGTGATTTACGGCCTCGCGCAATTATTCCGCCTGAGCCGCGCCGGCTTCGTGTTCGCGCGCGAGGGCGTGATCGGCGTCATCGACCCGGCCATGGTGCCGGTGCCGGCGCGGCCGCTTTATCGCATGGTGCGGCTGTTCGAGCGGCCGTCGAGCGACGCTTCCGAAGCACGGCTGTCGACGGCACTGGCCAAGCTCGGGCCGACTTATGTCAAGCTCGGCCAGTTTCTGGCGACGCGGCCGGATGTGGTCGGTGAAGTGCTCGCCGCCGATCTCGGGCGGCTGCAAGACAAGATGCCCCCGTTCCCTCAAGGCCAGGCCGAAGCCGCGATCGCGGCATCATTCGAAAAGCCGGTCAGTGCGGTCTATGCCAGTTTCGGCCCGCCGATCGCCGCAGCCTCGATCGCGCAGGTCCACAAGGCCGCCGTCGAAACCGCAAGCGAGCCGCGCGCCGTCGCCGTGAAGGTGCTGCGGCCCGGCATTGAGCAGCGCTTCCATGCCGATCTGGCCGCTTTCGCTTATGCGGCGCAGCGCGCTGAGGACATGTCGGCCGAAGCGCGGCGGCTGCGGCTGGTCGAAGTCGTCGAAACGCTGCGCCGTTCGGTTCTGGTGGAAATGGACTTCCGTCTCGAAGCCGCGGCGCTGTCGGAAATGGCGGAGAACACCAAGGACGATCCGGATTTCCGCGTGCCCAAGATCGATTGGGACCGCACCACCAAGGAAGTGCTGACGCTGGAATGGATCGACGGCATTCCGCTCAACGACCGCGCGCGGCTCGAGGCCAAAGGCTTCGATCTGCCCAAGCTCGGCCACGGCCTGATCCAGAGTTTTCTGCGCCACGCGTTGCGCGACGGCTTCTTTCACGCCGACATGCATCCCGGCAATCTGTTTGTCGATGACGACGGCCGGCTGGTCGCCGTCGATTTCGGCATTATGGGCCGGCTCGGCGCCAAAGAGCGCCTGTTCCTTGCCGAAATCCTGCACGGCTTCATCACGCGCGATTACTACCGCACAGCCGAAGTGCATTTCGAGGCCGGCTATGTGCCGCCGCAGCATTCGATCGAGGATTTTGCCCAAGCCATCCGCGCCATCGGCGAGCCGATCCACAATCGCACCGCGGAAGATATTTCGATGGCGAAACTGCTGACGCTGCTGTTCGAGGTCACCGGCCTGTTCGACATGCGCACGCGACCTGAACTGCTGCTGTTGCAGAAGACCATGGTGGTAGTCGAAGGCGTGGCGCGCTCGCTTGATCCCAAGCTCGACATGTGGACGACGGCCGAGCCCGTGGTGCGCGAGTGGATGACGCGCAATCTCGGACCCGCCGGAAGGCTCGAAAGCGCCGCTCACGGCGCCGCCGATATCGGGCGCTTCATCGGCTCCGCGCCGGGCCTGCTGACTCGCGGCGCCCGCGTGCTCGACCAGGTCGATGACATGACCCGTGACGGCCTGATCCTGTCGCCGCAGACGATCGCCGAGATCGGCAAAAGCGAACGCCGCCGTACCCATTGGACCACGGTGGCGCTGTGGGTCATTGCCGCGCTTTTGGCCCTGATCGCCCTCAGGCAGTTTTGATTGCATTGATTGCATTGCAATCAATGCCGTGCTAGATTGGCCGTTTCCAAGCGGGGAAACGCCATGGCGAGCCTCACCGTCCGCCAGCTCGACGACAAGCTGAAACGGCTATTGCGGTTGCGCGCGGCGCGCCACGGCCGCTCGATGGAAGACGAAGTCCGTGTCATCCTGCGGCAAGCCGCCACCGAGACTGCACGCGAGGACCTCATCGGTCCGCCCAATCCTGCGGACGAACCGCAGGCACGGCCGCAAGTCAGCGCACCGACGCCGCCGCGGCAAGACGTCGGCGCGCAACCGGAGTTGCGGCGACCGCAGGTCATTGCCGACCAGCGCCCGCGCGTTCTGCTCATCGTCGGCGGCGGTATCGCCGCCTATAAATCGCTGGATCTCATTCGCCGTCTCCAGGACCGGGGCATCCATGTGCGCTGCATTCTCACTGCCGCCGCGCAGCATTTCATCACACCGCTCGCCGCCGGCGCGCTGTGCGGCGAACATGTTCATACCGATCTGTTCGATCCGCGGAGCGAATTCGATGTCGGTCATATCCGGCTGGCCCGCGACACCGATCTCATTGTCGTTGCACCGGCGACCGCCGATCTGATGGCCAAAACGGCGGGCGGCCATGCCGACGATCTGGCAAGCGCGGTGCTGCTGGCCACGAATCGGCCGATCCTGATGGCTCCCGCAATGAATCCCCTGATGTGGGCGGCCCGTGCGACCAAGCGCAATCTGGCGCAGCTGATCGCCGACGGTGTTCGCATCGTCGGTCCCAATACCGGCGAGATGGCCGAACGTGGCGAAGCCGGCCTCGGTCGCATGGCAGAGCCCCTTGAGATCGTCACCGCCGCGGAACCGTTGTTGCGCGCACCGGGTCCCCTGACGGGACGCCGCGTGCTTGTCACTTCGGGGCCGACCAGCGAGCCGATCGATCCGGTCCGCTTCATTGCCAATCGCTCGTCCGGCAAGCAGGGTCATGCCATTGCCACGGCGGCGGCGGCCGCCGGCGCCGACGTCGTTTTGATCAGTGGTCCGGTCAATCTCCCCGATCCGCCCGGCATGACTGTAATCAAAGTCGAGACGGCGCGGCAAATGCTGGAAGCCGCGGAAAAGGCGCTGCCGGTCGATGTTGCCATCTTCGCCGCCGCCGTCGCCGACTGGCGCACCGAGCGGCCAAGCGACAGCAAGATCAAGAAACAGCAAGGCCAGGCGCCGGTGCTCAAGCTCGTCGAAAATCCGGACATTCTGTCGACTATCGCTCATCGCAAATCCGGCCGGCCGCGGCTGGTCATCGGCTTTGCCGCGGAAACCGACGACGTCATCGCCAATGCCCAAGCTAAGCTTGCCAAGAAGGGCAGCGACTGGATTCTTGCCAATGACGTATCCCCGGAGACCGGCATCATGGGCGGCGACAGCAATACGATCCATCTGGTCTCGGCCGCCGGTATCGAAGACTGGCCGCCGCAAACAAAAGACGACGTCGCGCGCAGGCTGGTGCAGCGGATCGTCAACGAGCTCGGCAAGCCGTCGGGGAGCAGCAAGCCGTGAGCACAGAAGTGCGGATCGTGCGCCTGCCGCATGGCGCCGACTTGCCGTTGCCGGCCTATCAAAGCGCGCTCGCCGCCGGTCTCGACCTTCTCGCCGCGGTGCCGGCCGATGCGGCGGTCGCACTCGCGCCCGGCCAGCGCACGCTGATCCCCACGGGGGTCGCGATTGCACTACCGCCCGGCCACGAAGCCCAGGTGCGGCCGCGCTCTGGACTTGCCCTGCGCCATGGCGTCACGGTGCTGAACTCGCCGGGCACGATCGACGCCGACTATCGCGGAGAAATACAAATCATCCTTGTAAATCTCGGTGCGGAGCCCTTTGTAATCAATCGAGGAATGCGTGTCGCTCAGCTAGTAATCGCGCCGATATTACATGTAAAACTTGTTGAATCTACAAGTTTAGATTTGACCGAACGAAGCGTTGGTGGATTTGGCTCGACAGGAACGACAGCGAATATTGTCAATAAGCCCGACTAAAGCAAAGATCATCTGGACCGGATGCTGATTGTAATATAGCACCATCTCCATGAACTGATTTCAGTCAGGTGACGTCCCCCCCACCGCAATGCCTCTGCTCCCCCGCAAAGGAGTCCTCGCGATTGCTGCCGTGATCGACGTGGCAATACAAGAGCAAGGACAGCCCGTTTCAGCAAAGACGCTCGCCGCACGTCACGGCCTGCCGCCGCGGCATTTGGAACCCGTGTTGCAGGCACTGGTGCGCTACGGCATCTTGAAAGGGATCCGCGGCCCGCGCGGCGGCTATGAGCTGGCGCAGGACCGCAGGCGGGTGACCGCAAACGACATTTTGCGCGCCGCAGGAACGGTCGATGAGGCCGACGAGGCGGAGGTCGGTTCCGAACTTCTGACCAAGATCGTGCTTCCGGCCATGGCTCATGCCGAGCAGGAGTTTGGCACCGCGCTGGCGCGGATCAGCCTGGAAGATCTGGCGCGCGACGCTCAAGCGCTTAAATCGGCAAATAAGGCCGCCGCGCGGAGCTGAGCGACCCGGGCATCGCGCTCGTGTTCACGATCTGGACTCTTACGGCGCGATTCCGCTTGAGAGTAAAGTCGTCCGATTCGCGGGGCTCGCTTCCCCCTCCCTTCCTTCAGCCTTGTGGGAGGGACAGGAGGAAGCTGGCAGTACGGCGGTGCGAGCCAGCAGAGGCGAAGGGGCATGCCGGACACGATCCGGGGGAGCCGCGTTCAGCGGCATCGGTGGCACGCGCAAGGAAGGCGCCGTTGCCTTGCGGCTGTTTGCGCTTCGTCGCCGGTCATATTGACCCCGGTTGCGGCACGGGCTGCCGGACCGCCATCGGCGACATTCCACGAGCTTGTCCTGACCGCGCAATCGAGCATCGATCAGCATCAGATCGCATCCATTACCGTGGTCAGCGGCGTGGTGCTGTTCGCCGTGGTCTCCGCGATCATGCTGGTGCATGCCTGGGCGCGCGCCGCGCGCATCGAACGGCGGCTGCGCAAGGACAATGCGCGGCTGCGCGAGGAGGTCGATCGCGCCAATGCGCTGATGCGTTCCGAGCCGCAGGTCGTTGTGATTTGGCCCGCCGGTTCGAACGAGCCGAAGATCGACGGCGATCCAACCGCGGTCGGTGTCGCCATGCCGCACCAGGTGCTGGCCTTCGGCAGCTGGCTCGACGCCGCCAAAGCAACGGCGATGGAGCGGGCCGTCGAGGCGCTGCGCGGGCGCGGTGAAGCCTTCACCATGGCGCTGACCACGCGCGCCGGCGATCCGATCGAAGCGCTGGGACGCGCCATCGGCGGCCGCGCCGTGCTGCGGCTGAAGAACGCCAGCGGCACCAATCGCGAGCTGGTGGAACTTGCCACCCGGCACGACAAATTAGCCGCCGAAGTGGCGCCGCTGCGGGCGCTGATCGACGCCATCTCGTCGCCAGTCTGGGCGCGCGATGTCGAGGGCCGCCTGATCTTCGTCAATGCGGCTTATGCGCGTGCCGTCGACGCCAACACCGCCGCCGATGCGGTGCGCCAGCGGACCGAATTCCTCGACAGCGCCGCCCGGGCCGGCGTCGCGCAAGCCCATATGAGCGGCTCGGCCTATGCCGGCCGGTTGCGCGCCGTCGCCGCCGGCACCCGGCGCATTTTCGATGTGCTTGATATCATTACCGACAGCGGCTCGACCGGCATTGCCATCGACGCATCGGAAGCCGAAGCGATGCGGGCGGCACGCGATCACCTTGTCGACGCGCATCGCCGTACGCTCGATCAGCTGCCGATCGGCGTTGCGATGTTCGGCCCGGATCAGCGGCTGACATTCTACAATGCCGCCTACCGCGCGCTCTGGGATCTCGATGCCGCCTTCCTCGACCAGAACCCGACCGATTCGGCGGTGATCGAAACGTTGCGCGCCGCACGCAAACTGCCGGAACAGCAGGATTTCCGGCAATGGAAGGCACAGCTTCACGAGACCTATCGCGCCGTCGAACCGACCGAACATACCTGGCACCTGCCGGGCGGCCGCACATTGCGCGTCGTCACCACGCCCAATCCGGACGGCGGCCTTACTTACCTCTTCCACGATGTCACCGAAGGGCTCGACCTGCAGCGCCGTTTCCAGGAGTTGATCCGCGTTCAGGGCGAAACGCTCGACAATCTGGCCGAAGGCGTTGCCGTGTTCGGCAGCGACGGAAGGCTGCGGCTGCACAATGCCGCCTTTGTCAGCATGTGGAAGCTCAATCCCGGCGACCTCGCCGACCGGCCGCATATCGAACGGATCACGGCTTTATGCCGGCCGCTGCACGGCGGCGCGCCGACCTGGCAGACCTTGCGCCGCGTGATCACCGCCATCGACAACCGCGAAGCGACGCGGGGACGCATCGAACTGCGCGACGGCAGCGCCGTCGATTCCATCACCGTCCCGCTCCCCGACGGCGCCACATTGGTGACATTTCATGACGTCACCGCCTCGGTTAACGTCGAGCGCGCCTTGCGCGAACGCAACGAAGCGCTTGAAGACGCCGACAAGATCAAGATCGATTTCGTCCACCACGTGTCCTACGAGCTGCGATCTCCGCTCACCAACATCATCGGCTTCGTGCATCTGCTCGGCGATCCGGCAACCGGCCCGCTGGGGCGCAAGCAGCGCGAATATCTCGACTACATCACCGTCTCGACCAATTCGTTGCTGGCGCTGATCAACAATATTCTCGACCTCGCCACCATCGATGCCGGCCGCATGCAGCTCAATCTGGGCGCGGTCGACATCCGCGAGACCATGATGGCGGCGGCTGAAGGCGTGCAGGACCGGCTGGTCAGTTCGGGCCTTACGCTCGATATCGCCGCGACCGAGAATATCGGTAGCTTCATTGCCGACAAACTGCGGGTGCGGCAGATTCTGTTCAATCTCCTCGCCAATGCTGCGAGCTTTTCGCCGGGTGGCGGAAAGATCGTGCTGCGCGCCGAGCGCCGTGCCGAGGCGATCGCCTTCTCGGTTACCGACCAGGGGCCGGGAATTCCGCCGGATGTGCTCGGCAAGGTCTTCGACTGGTTCGAGACCTACCCGCTCGGCTCGGCCCATCGCGGGCCCGGGATCGGGCTGTCGCTGGTGCGCTCCTTCGTCGAGCTGCATGGCGGCACGGTTGCAATTGCCTCCGAGGTCGGGCACGGCACTACGGTGACCTGCACCTTCCCGCTGGCCACGGGCGCGGCCCTCACCGCGGCCGAGTAGCCGTTGCCGGCGAAATCGATCATGCTTGGGCTGGATATCTGTAGATCCTGCGCATGTCCTTTCTGGAAAACCGGTATCGCCCTCGGATCAAGTCCAAGGGTGTGCTTTTCCGGGCCATGCGCTAAGCGGAGCGCCGCATGCTGCTGACCACGCCCGGTGGCGCAAGCTTCAATGCGACATTGGCGGACGAAAAGGCCACCTGGCGCTTCATGACCGACATCGCGGCAGCGCTCGAGCCGGGCGACCTGGTCACGCTGTCGGGCGATCTCGGCGCCGGCAAAACCACTTTCGCACGCGCCTTGATCCGCCATCTGGCCGGTGATGAGACGATCGAGGTGCCGAGCCCGACCTTTACGTTGATCCAGAATTACGACCTGCCGCGCTTCCCGCTGGTCCATGCCGATCTCTACCGGCTATCGGGCGCCGCCGAGCTCGCCGAGCTCGGCTTTGACGATCTGCCGGAAGGCACCGTCGTCTTGATGGAATGGCCCGACCGCGCCGCCGGTTTCCTGCCGCCCGATCGTCTCGACATCACCTTCACGCTGGCGCCGCAGCTCGGCCCCAATGTCCGCAACGTCCGCTATGTCGGCTACGGCAGTTTCACCGAGCGCGCGGAACGCATCGCCATGGTGCGCTCCTTCCTCGACGAAGCCGGCTTCGGCGAGGCGCTGCGGCTGCGCATGCAGGGCGACGCCTCGACGCGGATTTTCGAGCGCCTGAAGCTCGACTGCCAGGCGGCCATCCTGATGAACGCACCGCGCCGGCCGGACGGGCCGGCGGTGCGCGACGGCAAGCCCTATAGCGCCATCGCCCATCTTGCCGAAGACATCGCGGCTTACGTGGCGCTGGCGAACGGCCTGCGTGGGCAAGGCCTCTCGGCGCCCGCCATCTTGCATGCCGATCTCGATCACGGCCTGCTGGTGATGGAAGATTTGCACGAGGACCGCATCGTCACCGGCAATCCGCCGGCGCCGATCGTTGCGCGCTACGCCGCGGCGGTCGACCTTCTCGCCTCGCTGCACGCACGCAAGTTGCCGGACACGCTGCCGGTCGCGCCGCATCTCGACTACCGCATTCCGCGCTACGACATGTCGGCTTTTCTCATCGAGGCCGAGCTGTTGCTGGACTGGTATCTGGCGAAAGCCCGGACCGGTGGCAGCGCCGGTGCGCGCAAGGAATTCGTCGCGCTGTGGAGCCAGGCGCTCGAGCCCACGCTCGATGCGCCGCCGACCTGGGTGCTGCGCGATTATCACTCGCCCAACCTGCTGTGGCTGCCGGACCGCGACGGCATTGCGCGGATCGGCGTACTCGATTTTCAAGACGCGCTGATCGGACCCGCAGCCTACGATGTCGCCTCGCTGTTGCAGGACGCGCGCGTCGACGTGCCGGAATCTTTGGAAATGACCTTGCTCGGCCAATATGTCCGCGCGCGGCAAGGCCATTGCGCAAAACCCGGCGAGGAATTCGATACCGCGAGCTTCACGCTGCTCTATGCAACGCTCGCGGCGCAGCGCGCCACCAAGATTCTCGGGATCTTTGCCAGGCTGGACCGGCGCGATGGCAAGCCGCAATATCTGCGTCACATGCCCCGCCTATGGAACTATCTGCAGCGCTCGCTGGCGCATCCCGCGCTCGCTTCCCTCAAAGACTGGTACGCGGCCAACGTTCCCGCACCGGATGCTCCCGCACCGGATGTTCCCGCGCCGGATGGGCTATGATGCCGCGAATCGCACATCCACGGCCGGTGGGGCTGACACAGCGATGATGCCGAAAAGCGCGATGGTCTTGGCGGCCGGGCTCGGCACGCGAATGCGGCCGTATAACGGCCAGATCCCGAAACCTCTGGTGACCGTTGGCGGCAAATCGCTGATTGATTACGGCCTCGACCGCCTCGCCGAAGCCGGCGTCGAGCGCGCCGTGGTGAACGTGCATCATCTCGCCGACGCCCTGGAACAACACCTTGCCGCGCGCAAACGCCCGCAGATCGTCATTTCCGACGAGCGCACGAAACTCCTCGGCACCGGCGGCGGCATCGCCAAAGCGCTGCCGCAGCTTGGCGATGCGCCGTTCTTTCTGGTGAACTCCGACACGCTGTGGCTTGACGGCGTGCGGCCGAATTTCACCCGCCTCGGCGAGGCCTTCGACCCGAAAACCATGGACGCGCTGCTGCTGCTGTCGCCGACCGCCGGCAGCATCGGCTATTCCGGACGCGGCGATTACATGATGCTGCCGGACGGCCGGCTGCAGCGCCGCGGCGAGCGCGAGGTGGCGCCGTTCATCTATGCCGGCTCGGCCATACTCGCGCCCGAGCTGTTTGCCGGCGCGCCGGCCGGGGCCTTCGCACTGACGCGGCTGTTCGACTGCGCCGCCGCGCAAGACCGCCTGTTCGGCCTGCGCCTCGAAGGCGTGTGGATGCATGTCGGCACGCCGGAAGCCGTCGCCGCCGCCGATGCGGTGCTGGCGGCGGCAAACTAGAACGGGCTAGAATCTTCCACGAATCCGCAAGCCCCCGCGGCAACCTTCGCGATTCCGACATGAGACCGCGCGTTTTCACCATTCCGGCGTCGGCGCCGTTCTTGCCGACGCTGATCGACGAGTTGAAGAACGGCAGATTCGGCGCCGCTCATGGTGCTGCTTTTGGCGACGATCCGCTCGCGCTGGCCGCGGCGACGCTCTATCTGCCGACGCGCCGCGCCTGCCGGCTGATGCGCGATGCCTTTCTTCACGCTTTTGATGCGGCGATTCTGCCGCGCATCGTTCCGATCGGCGATATCGACGAAGACGAGATCGCCTTTGCCGACGCCGCCGCGGGCGATATCGCCGCCGACGCGCTGGCTTTTCCGGAAGCCCTCGGCGGTCTCGACCGCCGGCTGCTGCTGACGCAACTCATCAGCAAATGGGCGCAATCGCCCGAGCTGCACGGCGCGAGCGGCACACCCTTGGTCGCGCAAACCGCGGCCTCGGCTTGCGCGCTGGCCGACGATCTCGCCCGCCTGATCGACGACATGACGATGCGCGGCGTGCCGTGGGACCGCCTCGACGAACTCGTGCCGGACAGATTCGACGTCTATTGGCAGCTGACCCTCCGCTTCCTGCACATCGCGCACAAGATCTGGCCGGACGTCTTGCGCGAACGCGGGCGCCTCGAGCCCGCCGAGCGCCGCGACCGGCTGATCAAGGCCGAGGCCGCGCGGCTTGCGCGCAAGACCGATGGCCTTGTCATCGCCGCCGGCTCGACCGGATCGATCCCGGCGACGGCGGAACTGATCGCCACCATCGCCCACATGCCGCACGGCGCCGTGGTGCTGCCCGGCCTCGATACCGATCTCGACGAGGACTCGTGGAAGCTGATTGCCGGCGACGAGAAGAAAAACATCGCGCCGGCGCCGGCGCATCCGCAATTCGCCATGCAGGGCTTGCTGACCCGCATCGGCATCACACGAGCGGACGTCGAGCCGCTCGCCGTACCGTGCGGACGCGAGCGCATCGTTTCCGAAGCGCTGCGTCCGGCGGCGGCGACCGATCGGTGGCGGCAGACGTCGGCCGACGCAACTTTTGCCGCTCACGCCGACGCCGCAATCGCATCGCTGACCGTGATCGAGGCGGCCAATCCCGAGGACGAAGCGTTGGCGATCGCGGTGGCCCTGCGCGAAGCGGTACACGACGGCAAGACCGCCGCGCTGGTGACGCCGGATCGCGCACTCGGCCGCCGCGTTTTGACCGCGCTCGCGCGCTGGAACATCGCTGCGGAAGATTCCGGCGGCGCGGCGCTGACCGACACGCCTGCCGGCATATTTGCCCGGCTCGCGGCGGATACCGCGCTCGGCGGGCTTGAGCCGGTGCCGCTCCTGGCCCTGCTCAAGCACCCGCTGGCGCGGCCGCCCGCGAGCCCGACCCTGCGCGACAAAGACCACGCCGTCGCCGCGCTCGAACGCGCGATCCTGCGCGGTCCGCGTCCGCGCGCTGGCAGCGCCGGGCTCAAAAGCGCGCTGGACACGTTCCGCAAGGTCAAACAGAGCCTGCACGCCTCCGATCCTCGCAAAACCCTGACCGATGCCGAATTGAATGCGGCGGCGAATCTTGTTGCCTGGCTTGCCGATTCACTCAACCCGCTGGAACAGGTCGGCGGCGGTCATCGGCCGCTTAGTGAATTCGCCGCGCGCCATCGCGAGGCGCTTGCGGCCCTCTCCTCGGAAGGCGGCAGCGAACTCGCGCTGTCCGGCGCGGATGGAGCGCGCCTTGCCGACGCGCTCGACGAACTGGCCACCAGCGATGCCGCGGCGGGACTGGCCGTTGCCAAAGCGGACTATGTCGAACTGTTCTCGGCCACACTCGCCGGCCGCGTGGTGCGCAAGCCGCCGCGACCCGGGTTGCAGGTGCGCATTCTCGGCCCGCTCGAAGCGCGTCTTACGGCGAGCGATCGCGTCGTGCTCGGCGGACTGGTCGAAGGCACCTGGCCGCCGGAGAGCAATACCGATGCATGGCTGAGCCGGCCGATGCGGCTCGCGCTCGGACTCGATCTGCCGGAGCGCCGCATCGGGCTTTCCGCGCACGACTTCGCTCAGCTTCTCGGCGCGCGCGAAGTGATCCTGAGCTATGCCGCCAAGATCTCGGGCACGCCGACTGTGACGTCGCGCTTCATACAACGCCTCGCCGCCGTTGCCGGTGAGCGCTGGGCGGCGGCCGTGACGCGGGGTGAAAATTATCTCGCCTGGGCGCGCGAGCTCGATCGCCCGCTGCGGATCGCGCCGGCGCCGCAGCCCGCGCCGGCGCCGCCGCGTGCGGCGCGGCCGAAAGGCCTGTCCGTCACCGAGATCGAACATTGGCTGCGCGATCCCTATACGATCTATGCCAAGCACATTCTGCGCTTGCGGCCGCTCGATGCGGTCGATACCGCGCCCGGCGCTGCGGAGCGCGGCACGATCATTCACGCCGCGGTGGGCGATTTCACCAAGCTCTATGCGAAGAATCTCCCGGCCGAACCGGTGCGCGAACTTATTGCGCTCGGCGAGCCGCAATTCGCGGCGCTGGAAGACTTCCCCGAAGCGCGCGCGTTCTGGTGGCCGCGCTTTGTGCGCATCGCGCATTGGTTCGCGCGCTGGGATGCCGAGCGCCGCGGTGCGATCGCGGCCATCGACGCCGAAATCCGCGGTGAAATTCCCATTCCGCTCGACGACGGCGCGTTCAAGCTGAGCGGGGTCGCCGACCGTATCGAGCGCATGGGCAACGGCTGCTATGTCATCCTCGACTACAAGACCGGCTCGGCGCGCAGCGAGAAGCAGGTGCGCACCGGGCTTGCGCCGCAGCTCACGCTCGAAGCCGCGATGCTGCGCCATGGCGGCTTCAAGGAAATCGCCGCCGGGGCTTCGGTCGCCGAAATCGCCTACGTGCTGCTCAAAGGCGGCGAGCCGGCAGGCAGATATGAGCCGGTGAATTTCAAGGACGGCACGCCGGACGGCCATGCCGACCGCGCGCTGCAGAAGCTCACCGAGCTTGCCCGCCGCTTCGACAATGACAGGGAGCCATATCGTTCGCTGGTCCATCCGATGTGGACGACGCATTACGGCGATTACGATCATCTCGCCCGCGTCAAGGAATGGTCGAGCGGACGCGACGATGAGTTCGGGGGCGGCGAATGAGAACGGCGGACGATATCCCGCCGCAAGTGCGCGACTTGCAGCGCGCGGTCGCCGCGCCGGACGTTTCGGCCTGGGTCGCCGCCAATGCCGGCTCGGGCAAGACTCACGTGCTGGCGCAGCGCGTGATCAATCTTCTGCTTGACGGCGTCGCGCCGGAAAAGATCCTCTGCATCACCTTCACCAAGGCGGCTGCGGCGAACATGGCGAAGCGCGTCTTCGACACGCTCGCCGCCTGGACGACGTTGGACGACGCCGCGCTCGACAAGGCGATTCGCGAAGGTTCGGGCCTGCCGAGCGACGCCCGGCGGCGCACGATGGCGCGGCGGCTGTTCGCGCGCGCCTTGGACACGCCGGGCGGGCTGAAAGTGCAGACCATCCACGCCTTCTGCACCCAGCTGCTGCACCAGTTTCCGTTCGAGGCCAATGTCGCCGCGCGCTTCACCGTGCTCGATGAAGCGCAGCAGACCCAGCTTCTCGAACAATTGACGCTGCACGTTCTGCTCGACGGCGCGCGCGAGCCGGACGGCGATCTTGGCCGGGCGCTGGCGGTGGCGATGACCTCGGCCGCCGATCAGACGTTTCGCGAGGTCATCCGCGCCGCCATCAACCGCCGCGATGCCATCGCGCAGCGGCTGATGAAGGACGGCGACGTGCCAAGCGCAATCGCTGCGCTGTCGCGCGCGCTCGGGCTTGACCCGTCGACGAACCGGCAAGACGTCGAAGAAGAGTTCTTCGCCCATTCGCTCATTGCGCCGGATGAATGGAGCAGGATCGCCGCCACTTTGGCGCGCGGCGGCAAGACCGATGCCGAACAGGCCCGCCGTTTCGGCCTCTTGGCGTCGCTGCCGCGCAGCGACCGTGTCGAATGTTACCTCGATATTTTCTGCAGAACGGATGATCGCGCGCCGCGCAAGACCATCGCGACCAAAGCCGTCAAAGATGAGGACCTCATCGAACGGCTGACCGCGGAGCAAAGCCGCGTCGGCGCCCAGCTCGAGCGGCTGCGCGCCGTCATCTGCCGCGAGCGCTCGGCGGCATTGCTGACGGTCGCCCATTCCGTGCTCACGCGCTATCACGGCGAGAAGGAGCGGCGCGGACTGCTCGACTATGACGACCTGATCGACAAGGCGCTCGCGCTTCTGATCAATGTCGACGCCGCCTGGGTGCACTTCAAGCTCGACCTCGGCGTTGACCATCTTTTGATCGACGAGGCGCAAGATACCAGCCACAAGCAATGGCAGATCGTCCGGCAGCTGGTGGCGGAATTCACCGCCGGCGCCGGCGTGCATGCCGGCACGCGCACGATTTTCGCCGTCGGCGACGAGAAGCAGTCGATCTATTCGTTCCAGAATGCGGCGCCGCGCGAGTTCGCGCAGATGCGCAGCTTCTTCGAGCGCACGCATTCCCACGCCGAAATGAAGTTCGTCTTCAGGGAGTTCAAACACTCGTTCCGTTCCGGCGCGAGCGTGCTGGCTGCCGTCGACGAAGTGTTCAAGGACAAGCTTGTCGCCGCGAGCGTCTCTTCGGATACTGATGGTTTTCCGCCGCATATTGCGCTGCCCGACGCGCCGCCGAGCCTGGTCGAAATCTGGGAACCGGCCGAACCGGACGCCCGCAAGGAGATCGAGGGCTGGGATGCGCCGTTCGACACCGTCAGCGAGACGAGCCCGCGCGTCAAACTGGCCAGGCGTATCGCACGCACGGTGCGGCGCCTGGTCGAGACCGGTGCACCGGTCGGTCTCGCGCAACGC